>ERZ773115.803-NODE-803-length-32192-cov-24.799546_pt1 | contig 32192 bp, 20 predicted proteins | sample MGYA00511116_ERZ773115 | MGnify/ENA primary metagenome ERZ773115 (study PRJEB29015, sample SAMEA2737869) | human gut metagenome | biome: human gut; feature: human-associated habitat; material: faeces | place: China | collected 2012 ... | reverse complement strand
TGGCACATAGTTATAAAGTTCATAGCCGGTATCTCCGATCACAACAGTTGCCGTGTCCTCATATATCTTCATTTTGTCATGTGACGTAATTTCTGCATATCCACCCTGTGGTGTTGCTGTCGGCGTTGCTGTCGGCATCGCTGTTGGAGTCTGTCTGTTCTTCTCAGCCTGTTTTTTATGTGTTGTATTAGAACTTTTATCTTCCTTAAGCGCATGAGAAATAACCAGAGTTTCTTCTGTCTTGTGAGGCTTTGCCCGCCATAACAGGACTCCGCAAATAACAATCAAGCATACTGCCACCGCCAAACCAATTATCTTCCCTTGCCTAAACCTTCCCATACCTAACCTCTTCCGTATATACTATTTATCCGCCTCGAATGCATCCACGATCTTATTTTGGGCGGTCTCATAGTCATCTGTAACGCAAGCAATAACATACTTTCCGCATCGTATGATAACCGCATTTTCAATCTTATCTGCCTGTTTCGGAATATAGTCTTCAAAGGAATGCTTCATCTCTTTGAGATGTTGTTCTACTGCTCCCTGATCTTTCTTAGCTTTCTCTTCTGAGGAAGCGGTGACCACCAGCACTTCATCGGAATATGTTCCTTCTCCCATATATAAAGCTGCTTTGGAATCTTTCTGCAACGATACGATTCCCTCCACAACGCTATCATCCATTAAATTAAGCTTCGTTTCGTATTTTATGTCCTGAAGCAGTATCTTTGTTAGTGCCTCTATATTCACCTTTTTATCGGACACGTTATTCACTTTTTTCTGTGTTGCCAGTGCTTTCTGTACAGTTGGCTCTTTTACACCTGTTGCTTGCCACTGGACAATCCCCCAGATAAATACTGCTGCAATAAAAATTGCCATCGCAGTCAACATCTGCATTCTATTATTCGTCTTTTGGTTCATTTGCGGCTGCTCCTTTAAATTGCAAGTCGTATATTATCATTAGTACACATCTTCATAATGTCCCTAAACATACATATTTGCGTATATTTTATCTTAGCATACTTCCAACTATCGTGCAAGAGATGCGGCACACCGCTCATAGATATTGCGGTCAAAAAATCAGAAAAAAAGAGCTTCTGCATATCGCAGAAGCTCATAATGATCGCTCCTATAAACTAACCAAAATTAATCAGTTGTATAAGGCATAATTGCTACGTGACGTGCACGCTTAACAGCAACTGTTAACGCACGCTGATGCTTTGCACAGTTACCGGTAATTCTTCTAGGAAGAATCTTACCTCTCTCAGAGACATATCTCTTTAACTTATTGGTATCCTTGTAATCAATGAAATCATGCTCTTTGTCTGCACAGAAAGCACAAACTTTTTTTCTTCTGCGAATCGGTCTTCTCTTTGCTGGAGCACCGTCTCTATCGCCTTTATTATAAGCCATGACAAAACCTCCTAATCATTATTACGCCACTGTCTAGTTAAATGGCAATTCCTCTTCGATGGCATCCGGAATATTCATGAATCCATCCCCTGCTGCCTGTGTCGGCTCAGGTCTTGATGGAGCCTGCTGGTAGCCATCCCTGTTTCCGTTGTAGTTTGCTGCAGCCGCTTTGCTCTCGGCAAACTCCTGCTCCTCTACAACTACATCGGTCGTATAAACACGGTTGCCGTCCTTGTTGGTATAGCTTCCGGTCTGAATACGTCCGGTTACCGCAATCTTGGTACCCTGATGAAGATAATTCTCAGCGAACTCTGCACCTCTGCCGAATACGACACAGTTGATAAAGTCTGCTGACTGATCATCACCCTGACGTTTAAATCTACGATCGACTGCAAGCGTATATCTTGCAATTGCTGTCTGATTCTCTCCGGAAGAATAACGAATCTCCGGATCACGGGTCAGACGACCCATCAAAATAACCTTATTCACTTAGGAAACACCTTCCTTTCTCCTATGCTTCCTGTCTGATGCATAAGAATCTGAGAACATGATCCATGATGCGGACTGCCTGCTCAAGCTGTCCCGGAACATCTGCCTCAGCATCGAACTGAATAAAGTAGTAGTAGCCTTCCTTCATGTGCTGGATCTCGTAAGCAAGCTTCTTCTTGCCCCACTCATCCACATTTGTGATGTTACCGCCGAATTTGGTCACATAGTCCTTTGCCTTCTCGACAGTTGCTACTCTTACATCCTCTTCGATCTTAGCATCGACAACTAACGCTAATTCATACTTATTCATAGTTGTCTGTACCTCCTTTTGGTCTCTGGCTCTCTCCATGGCTCGCCTCCGTGTGATAAGCGGCTGCGGCATGTCCCTGCATGCTTTGCCCTGTCAGGAAAGAACAAGGATAAAATAAACGTATCACAATCCAACATTTTATATCATTTGTCAATAAAATGCAAGCGTTTTTTCTTTAAATTCCTTTTAAATTCGATTTTTGCGAAAATCACACGGTATTTCCCCGCTGCAGCCAACCGTAAATCCCCATAGCCGCCGCAGAAATTCCGGCAAAGATCCACATGCCGGTGACCAGTCCCACGCTGAGCATGCCACCAAACACCATGGTTCCAATGGATTCGCCCAGATTATCGGCGAGATTGTAATATCCCATCGCCTCATCCTCTCCATATGCCGCCACCTTCGGCTGCCTGCAGAACAAAATCTCCCGTCCCGCTGCGCCAAAGCTTTTCGCCGCGCCAAGAAGGAACAACGCAAGGGCAAGCATCGGAAGCGTCTGAAAATACCCAAACAGCAGAACAGCTCCCAAAGAAACCGCACTCGAAAGATAAAGCGTTCCTCTCCCGAGATGCTTCATGGTAAGACCGGTCAGTGCTTCACTTAAGAAGATTCCCACAAGACAGTTCATGACAAGAAGCAGACTCGTCTGTGACTCACCGAGTCCCTGGCCATCCGCAAAGATCGGCAGAAAGTAGCTGGTAAAGCCGTTGATGATCACATACGGCACGACAATCAACAGAAGATACCCAAGCACCTGTCCGGAAAACACAAATGACAGTCTGCCGGTATGGCGCACCCTCTCTTTGCCGGACATATGAAACAGACCACCCACGGCAAGCAGCAGGAAAAGCATACTTCCCCAGATCACCACAGAGCAGAAGAACATTTTGGATTCGCCCAGCTTCTCGGCAATCGCAGCACCGATCACCGTGCCGGAGATCATTCCCGACAGGATCGCGCCGTTAATGACCGAAAATCCCTTGGACTGCACCTGATCGGACTGATCTGCCACGATGATCGACAGTCCGTTCATCAACAGACCGCATCCCATTCCGCCTAAGATCAGTCCTGCTAAGATCATGCCATAACCCCCGGAGTATGCCATCATAAGATCTCCCACCGCACAGCATAAGGCCCCGGCGCCCATGACAAGACGGAAACCAAACCGCCGCAGCAGCCCGGATACAAACAGGGACATGACACCGATCATCGCAAAATTGACCGTCAGCGGCAGGGAACCCGCAAGCTCTCTGGTGACCGGAAAATCCTCCCGGTAAAAACGTTCCACATATACAGGCAGGAAGCTTGTCGGCATGTTGTACGCCGCAAAAACGAAAAACGTCACGACCCGCAGATAAGGGATTGGGAAGGTATGTGTTCTTTCCTTATGACTTAAACGTTTCCAATCCCTGCGATCCTCCATAAATGCAAGACCTTCATTTAATAAGAAGACAGCGATGATCACCATCAGAACGATCTCAACCATGATCCTTGTACGCATCGAATCGATCATACCGGACAGCGTATCGGACACCATGCCGATCTCAATAATTCCGATCACTCTTCCCGCGCGGTCCTTGACCGGTTCCTTAACGTAAACATAGGAGCCGGTCGCATCCTGCTTTCCATCATTGATATACTGCTCTCCGGTCCGGTAAACCCTCTTCGCTTCCTTGGCTTCTCCCTCGTCCAGCGGATAATACGCGCCGATCGAATGATCCAGATATGCCAGTGCATACGCCCTTTCTCCATTCACTTTAACAATATTACAATAAAGATTTTCACTGTACCGGCTCGTCACATCAATCAGATCACTCATGCATTCCTGCAGCTTCCGGTAATCCTCAGAGCCATAATCCGTCGGATAATTCACATGCTTTAGTGCATCCGTATCCATAATATCCGATGCGATCTGCGTCACTGTACACATGCTGCCAATCTGCTCCTGTGTGTAGCTGTCCTTAAAACGTTCGAGCATGCTCACCATAACCACAAGTGCCGAAATACTGACACCAAGGATCATAAAGATACTGAAGCGTTTCTTTTGAAAGATTCCCGAATGGATCAGATAACGAAGCAGCACCATCGCATAATAAATTGCCGTTACACCGGAAAATATCCACGCCACAAAACAAAACAACAGCTTTGCCAGATAAGAAGCTGCATAATAGAAGCTTTGTTTTGTGTCCGTTTTTACGGACACATCCTGATCCACTGCCAGCACAGCCGAAGCATTATCCCAGGTAACGGAGATCATTTCTTTTCCTGCACTTCCCGTTACCTGGATTGTCTCCAGAACCGAATGCTTCAGATTAAGCCCGGTAAGCTTCTGCAGCTTTTCCATCGAACAGAAGCGCTCTGCCTGCTCCTTCCCTTCCTGCAGCCGGTAGATCCCATTTCCACAGATATCCGTGAAATACAGATATCCTCCCCGAAAGGAAAGATTATACGGCAAAAGCCAGGTTCGGTCTTCCGCCCGGTACACTACCTTAAGCGGATCCCTTTCAAAGGAATAGATCGTTCCGTTTTTGATCACAAAATATCCGCCATTCTCATTGACGGCAAAATCCTGAATCTCATCCGCAAGATCCCAGGAAATATACCGGTCTCTTTTCGCATTTGTCTGTCCGTTTTTCAGGACATATGTACTAAAACCCTTTCCATCCGGATTCACCGCCGCAAAACGAATCTCATTCTTCAGGGCAACAAGCGAAAACAAATGGCGTTTCATGATCATCATATCCGTATAATCATTTTCAAAAACAACACCGGCAAATTTCCCGTCGGAGGTATACTTGAGCACCCTCTCGCCGGAAAGACCAAGCCCTGTATCATTCCAGAGTATATCGAGAATATAAATGCTGCCATCACTGCCTACCGCCACCTCGTCCGCCTCTCCAAAGCAGTCCTTCTGGTGATCTCCCCACGCGATCCGTGCCGTAATGCGTCCTTTCCCTGATATTTTGAGAACCTCACTTTTCCCCTCATTGATAATATAGCGATTGCCCTTGTGATCCATTGTCGCAAAATACGGGTTTGATATGTCCCGTTTTACGGACAGGGTCACAGGCAGATACCACCACACCAGCATGCCTGCTGCCAAAAGAGCGGCTGCAAGTATCATCCATATTATATCTGTCTTCTTACATTCCAGTCTGCGAAATGCCGTAAACATACTATCACCTCTTTCTTATAACAGCTGGCGCTTCGCCATTTGTGCAAATCTGCCATTGCAATGCAGCAGTTTCTCATACGTTCCCTGTTCCACAATCCTTCCCTGCTCCAGATAAAGGATCCTGTCACAGTCCCGGATCGTGGACAGACGATGCGCAATAACGAGACGCGTGCATTTCATCTGCTTCAATGTATCCACCACACGCCCCTGCGTCTCGTTGTCTAACGCTGAGGTCGCCTCGTCAAAAAGCAGGACTCCCGGATCACTTGCCAGTGCACGCGCGATCAGAAGCCGCTGTCTCTGTCCACCGGAAATGCCACCGCCATCCTCGGAGATCATCGTAAACATTCCCATCGGCATCTGCCGGATATCCTCCGCCAGTCCCGCCCGTTCTGCCGCCTCCCATGCACCCTCCATCGTCAGCCATGGTGCGCAGATCGTGATATTCGAAAAAATATCCCCTGCAAACAGCTTTCCATCCTGTAAAACAACACCGATCCTGCGGCGCAGAGAAGGAAGGTCAAGCTGTCCAAGCTCGCGTTCGTCATAATACACCGATCCCCTTTCCGGCACCTCAAAGCCCAGAAGGATACGCATCAGTGTTGATTTTCCGCAGCCCGAGCTGCCGACGATCCCAATGTATTCTCCCGGCTCGATCCGCAGATCAAGTCCGTCTAACACATACGGCATATCCGACGTATACCGGAAACAGATGTTGTTTAGCTCCAGCCTTCCCTCAAGCCGTTCCACCGCTTCCCTGTCCTCATAAAGCTCCGGCTCTGCCAAAAGCACCGGTCGAAGCATTTTGACCGCCGGACCGAGACAGCCGAGCTGCAGACCAAAGTCCGCAAGCATTAAAACAGACACGAAAAAGGAAGAAAATGCGGTCTGAAAGGCGATATAATCCGAGGTCGAAAGTCCGCTCTTCCAGGCACACCAGTACAGAGCCATGCTTCCGCCAAGTGCTGTCACCTTTGCGATCACCGGCGACAAAAGGATCCATGCATTTCCCATAACCGGCATATGCTTCCAGACAGACGCCCAGACCTGAAATGCCGGCTCCTGTGCACCGGCAATCTTGATCTTACAGATTCCGCGGATCAACTGATAGGAAATGCCTGTCACCTTTGTCTGCGCCTCGTTCTCACGGTCACGCAGACGGATCTGCAATATACCTGCCACTGCAATATTACAAAGCTGAATGAAAAGGATCACAACCGACGGAATCATAAGTTCACCGGCAAACCATGAGATCTGAAACAGATAGATAACAGACAGCACCGCTGTCAATGCCGCCGGAAGCATTCTTCCGCCAATGATATTACAGATCTCCTCAATGGCGTCCGTGCGCTGATACAACTCTCCGGAATCATATTGTTTGAAAAAGGCTGCCGGAAGCTGTAAAAGACGCCGCCACACGGCACTCTGTCCTGCCACCTTCATTTTCTCGCCCAGACGGACTCTGCAGATTTCTTTATATAAGGAAAGCAGGGTTGAAAAGATAACGGTGCTGATCACCAGAACCACGATGCCCGGGATTTCTCTTGCCGTCCCGGAAGGAATGACACGATTATAAACAACGCTGTTGATATACGGCATCAGCAGCCCGCACAGCTCCACAAACAGACTGATCACAAGGATTACGATCAAATCGGTATGCGGAATGCTCTCCCACAGGAAACGCCATAGCATCCCTGTCCCTTTGCGCTCACAGGAAAATGGCTTATAAAAGCATCTCGCCGTCCTCTGAAACTGCTTTGCAAGCTGCGTATCTACCACCTTTTCCTGTTCTTCGATCCAGACATGGTAGTGGTTTCCGACCGGAACCGCCGCATAGATCCGGTCATCCTCGCCGTAAAGCTCCATTGGCAGAAATGCTTCCTTCCACCATGCCCCCTCCAGCGTGATTTTCCGCGGGATCAGTCCGGACTGCCGCAGGATGCTTTCATGCCAGTCCGCTGCCAGCAGATCGATCCCCTCCGGCATAGAGATCCGGTAATAATTCAGAATCCTGGCAATCTCGTTTTGTTCTCTTTTTCTTTCTCTCTGCTCCAATTTCATTCTCCTTTTTGCACATCAGCCTGCTCAGCGGATTCCTGCTTTATCGGTGAAGCCCCCTCTTCATCCGCTCGAAGCAATGCCGCATATGCACCGTCTGCCGCCATCAGTTCTTCGTGGGTTCCACGCTCCTTTATCACACCGCACTCCAGCATAATGATCTCATCGGCATCCCGGATCGTGGACAGACGATGTGCGATCACAACACAGGTCATCCCGCGCCGTCTTACTGCATCCATCACCTTCTGTTCAGTCATCACATCCAATGCAGAGGTTGCCTCATCCATGATCAACACGGAAGGATCCTTTACCAGCGCCCGCGCAATTTCCATCCGCTGTCTCTGCCCGCCTGAAAAATCTGAACCTCCCTCGCGGATCACATGCTGATAGCCATGTTTTCTCGCCATAATGTCCTGATGAATGCATGCATCCTTACATGCCTGAATCACCTTTTCCTGCCGGATCGAATCATCCCACATCGTGATATTGTCCCGGACCGTTCCCCCGAAAAGGGCGATCTGCTGATCCACAACGGCAACTGACCTGCGAAGAAGCCGTATGTCCAGCTCCTCCAGCCGGACATCATCATATAACACCGCCCCGGACGCACAGGGATAAAGCCCGCATAACAGCTTTGCGACAGTCGATTTGCCACTTCCGCTGCCTCCTGCCAGTGCGATCACCTTTCCGGGCTCTGCCTCCATGGAGAAGCTCCGGATCAACGGTTCCGTCACCGGGCTGTAGCCAAACGAAATATCCCGCACACAAAGCCTGCCGGTCAGTCGCCCGGCATTCTCCGTTTCCGGCAAAACATCGCTCCCCGGCAAAGCAGCACCGCCCGATAAAGGATCGTCCTCATACTCCAGCACATCCTGTACCCGCTCAACATTCCCCTTCATCTCCTGTGCCGCCTGAAGCCCCTGTGCAAACGATGTCATCGGCGAGAAGCAAAGCTGCAGAAATGCCTGAAACGCCGCCAGCGTTCCGATCGTCTGCTGTCCCTCAAATACCGCATAAATTCCAAGGATCAGTATAATACCGTTACTAAGCCCAGCCATCAGTCCCGGAAGGATTCCAAGACGGATCCTGCTTTTCTCCAGCTCCAGTCTGGCATTGTCGTATCTGGTCTGATAGCCGAGGATCCGCTCTAAAAGCCCCTGCTCGGCACCACTCGCCTTGATCGTCTCGATCATGGAAATTCCGGACAGCTTCACCCCCGACAGTTTTCCACTGTCCCGGCTTAAATTGCGCCCAAGATTGCCATAGTGGCGCGCCCGCAAAAGAGCCGCCAGAAGCTGTAAGATCCCCGCCACGGCTGCCACAAGACTCATCCGGACATCCAGCGAAAACATCAGACCATACAGACAGAGCATCAGGATCACTTCCATAAGTGCCGGCAGGATCCGTTCAAAAAATAACGAAATAATCTCCTGTCCATCCTGCTGCCTCGAGACAATATCCCCACAAAACCGCTGGTCAAAAAATGCCGCCGGAAGCCGGAGCAGCTTCCGGAAAAACACTGCCGCTTCCCGGATGCGAAGCTGTGCCTGAAGCCGTTTGGCAAATAACACCTGCAGACCTCCGGCAAGAAGCATGCCTGTACCTGTCGCCAGCATGGCAAGCAAAAGTGCCGGCAGCCATTCCGGGGAACCGCCGAGAAGGATCCGGTCCGTAAATATTTTATAAAAGACCGGCGGCAGTCCGTTCAAAAGACTGTACACAGCCCCCAGAACAATGACAAACACAAATGCCGCCTTCTGTCCGCGACACATTTTCTTAATAAATCCTCCTGTCTGAGCCGGCATGCCGATCCGCTCAAACGCCTCTCCCGGTCTAAAACACAGAGCGATTCCGGTAAACGACCGGTCAAACACCTCCGCAGGAACCCGTATCCTTCCTGACGCCGGATCATTGATCACCGCATCCGTCCCGCGAAATCCGCACAGCACCACGAAATGATTGAAGTTCCAGTGAATGATCATCGGAAAATCCTGCCTTTGCCTGATCTGTTCCGGATCCATCTTGTAGGCTTTCGTCTCCAGCTCATGCTTTGCGGCAGCCTTGACAATATATTTTGCCAGGCTTCCATCCCTCGTCACATTGCAGTCAATCCTCATTTTCTCCAGGGGAATAAACCGCTTATAATACGCCAGTATCATTGCCAGCGATGCCGCGCCGCACTCAACGGCTTCCATCTGCAGCACCACCGGCACTCTCTTTACATTTTCCATTGCTTCCCCCTGTTATATTTTCTGAAGGATCAGCTCATACGGATGATATTCCTGCCGTATGATCCGGATCCGGCAACGGTCGCCGGATTTCATGTTCAACGCCTCGCCCTTCGTATTTGACCAGACATAGCCTCCATCTCCCGTCTCCTTCACACTGAGCTGAATGGTTACCTCCACACAATTCTGTGACGGCAGGATTTCCTCCACATAGTCCAATGTGCCCATATGTTTCACAATATGATTTTCCGTCACAATGTTTTCATCAATGTTCGAAATAATTCCTTCGACATAGCCATATTCCTCTCTGGTCACATACGACGGCGTGATCTGCGCCTCCATACCTACCGCAAGCGCGCCGATCTGCTCCCTCGGAACATAGATATAAACCTCCTGATAGCTGTAATCATCCTGCGGAACGATCGATGCCACCACGTCTCCGGCATCGACTGCCTGCCCGTTTAAAAGAATCTTCTGCACAACGCCGTCCGAGGTGCTTCGCAGCATGTATTCTCCGCGCTGCCCGCGGATCTTCTCCTCCAGATCACGGTATCTTTGCGAAGTCTTCGCATAGCTTTTCTGGCGTTCCCGCAAGGTCTCAATCCTTTGCAAAGCAGCTTCGTTATAGATGACCGCAATCACATCGCCTCGCGATACCGTATCACCTTCCTCGACTAAAACGTCACCCAGAACACCGCCGGTCTGCGCCCGCAGACTGATCACATCGTTGTAGTCGAAAATAACACCGTGATAATCTGCCCCGCTGGACACTGTCCCAAAAAACGCCCACATCACCGCTGCCGCAATTCCTGTCAGAACCGCCGCAAATAAAATCCATGCACCGGATGGAATGATCCGCACTCTCTGGTCGAGCTGTTCGGGTGCTGCCAGCTGCTGCATTGCTTTTTCCTGAAATAATCCCTGTTTCATCCCTCGATCCCTCTCATTTCATTCGCACAAACTTGCTGTTTCTGCACACAAACACCGGACAGTTTTCGGAAGAAAGACGTCCCTTTTCATCGAAATAAATCCTTCCTGCCACGCCCTCATATCCTTCCTTTTTCTTCAGCTCCCGCATCATACTCTGACTATCTCCGCCGCATCTGTCATACGCCTTTCCAAGCATCTGAAACAGATCATAATACTGCACCGCCGCAGTCGAAAAGCGAACCTGCTTTTCCACCTCGTAGCGCCGTATAAACCGTTCCATCTCCTCGCTGTCTTCATACGGATAAACCGGAACGATCACGACCCCCTCCAGATCCTTTCCATACTTTTTCAGGATTTCAGAACTGTCAAGGGCATAATCTCCAACCACGGTCAGATCCGGTCTTTTCTTTCGCAGTCTGCTAAGCAGCCATGCGCTGTCGGTCTGTGTATAAAAGTTGGCAACCACCGTATCAATTGAAAGCTTTTCGCATCTCGCCAGCAGCTGTGCCAGACCATCCTCATCAAACGGACCGGTCTGAGTATAATAAATATTCGTATTGTCACTGTCCCGGATTGCGGACTGTATCCCTTTTAGTTCGTCCTTTTCAAATGTTGTATCCGAATGACAGAGTGCGATGTTTTCCCGTTTTTCCTGTTTCAGAAATTCGCCGATACTGCTGCCGATCGTTCTGCCGCTTAAGAAATCCGTGATCAGATATTCATAGCCCCGTTCTGCCACCTCATCGTAGCAGCCCATTGTAATAATAAACGGCTTTTGTACCTGTTCAAAAAATCCGGCCTCCGCACCGATCGACTCGAAATTCTGAAAGCTGATGACCATGTCCACACTTTCATCCTCCGCCAGTGCCTTCGCCATGGAAATTCCATTGACATAATCGCCTCCGTCATCCACACGCTCCAGATCGATTGATATTCCGCTTTCCTTTTCCAGAGCCTCCTGCGCAAGCATGATCCCGTTTTCAATTCCTTCATCGGAATAATAGTAATCACCGCTGTCCAAAATAACTATTTTTAATGTGTCCGTTTTTGTGGACTTTGCTTTTGGAGGCTTTCGCTGTATTTTTCCTGCCACCATAACAGTTCCTGCCACTACTGCCAGAATAACGATTCCGGCAATGATCCGTTTTTGACGTTTCACTTCATCCCTCCCTGCTCTCCGGCGGGCTGTCCGATATAATCCTTATATCCGGCAGTTGTCCGGTATATGGTGTTTTTGCCGTCTCTGCTTAAATATTCCGGATAGAGAAGCTGGATCAGTTCCATGTCTCCTCCATGAATCTTATTGCACTTGCGCCCGGAGTCCGTCTCGTCCACGCTGTCCACCTGTACCACATACCGTGTCCCATACAGATAATACGGTAGTGCGAGCATTGTGATATAATCAACCACCGCCTCCTTGCGCGTATCCCTTCCCGTGATCTTCTGCATATAGGTTGATCCCTCAAGATACGGTCTTCTTTTTTCATAAAAAAGCTCCCGCAATTCCACCTCTCTGTCATGTACCACCAGATAGGAAAGTTTCGGATATTTCTCTGCAACATGACGGATCACATCCAGATAATGATCCGTGATCCGATAACATTCTTCGCGAAATTCTTCCATCACCTTCTCCCGGAGCGTTTCCTCCAGATTTTGAAGGATTGCCTCCATGTACTTAAAATAGGACAGATCCGGAAGCGGAATCACAATTTTCCCGTCAAACACCTCTGCCACACTGAACAGATAACGGATACTGTCATACTCCTGCCTTGTCACTCCCTTTTTACAGTTACGGATCCGGACAGCCTCGATCTTCTCCGGATGCCTTTCAATAAATTCCTCGATCGTCTCCTTTTCGTCATTTCCGACAAGGCAGCGTCTGTCACAGCTGCAGTCAAAAACCGCCCGCTCCCCATTGTCTGTCGTCATCTCCAGAAAAACCTCATCCACACCAAACAGGCACGGTCCTCCCACCAGCCCGATCGGCTCCTTCTGCGCTAATGCCTTTCGAAGCTGTTCCAGATGCGACACAAAAAGAGGAATCTCCCGGATGTCTCCGGTCTTTATCTTTGCAAGCTGCGGAAACATTTTCTGCAGATCATAAAACCAGCTGAAATAGACCGTATTTTTATACATCATTGTCCGGATCTCTCTGTAATCATAGCCGTAAATGCCGCAAAGCTCTTCCTCCTTTCCCCGCCGGATTTCCCTTTTTTGTTTCTGCAGACGTTTTCGTTTCTGTTTGAACAGTGCCATTTCTTCCTGTGTAAAGCCTTCTCCCGCTTCGTTTTTCTTTCGCTTAAGCCATCTGCCAAGCTGCTCGGATATACGGTTGATACGTATATATTCCGAATCGTTTTCCAGCGCATTCTTCAGCCTGCTTTTGTATTCCAGAAGCTCTGCAAACTGCTCGGCACTGTCCTCTCCGTTTTTTTCCTGAAGAAAATTTCCTATCGTGATCGGATAATCAAGCACCTTTCCGGGCATTTCCCGGTAGACGCTTTGTTCCGGTTCCATTCTGTCACATAGTATACTCCGGATGTCTGTCAGCATTTTCTTTTCCTGCCTTTCTAAGCAAACAGCCCGGCATAAAATTACCGGGCTGCCTGGCAGCAAACCTGAAATCGGTATACTGCTTTCCTTGTTTTTAACCTTAACAAATGTCATGGATCACTGCATTTGACCCCTGCATTATTTTTTGACTTTAACAACGGTTTTGCCGGAGTATCCCTTCTTCGTCACCGTCACTCTTACCGCCTGTTTCTTTTTCAGCTTTTTCTTCAGGCGGATCACCACTTTGCCCTTTTTGTTCGTCTGATATACCGGATACTTCCGAATCAATCCCTTTTTCTTACCTTTTCCGGCTGTCTTTTTGTTCCGGTAAACGGTCACAGAGACCTTCGCCTTTGACAGCGTCTGAACGGTTATCTTATTCCCCTTTTTGTTGATCGTCACCTTTGCCGTCGTCTTTTTCACGGTCGGCTGTACGCCTGCGTCTGACGGTGCCGGCGATGCGGAAACTGATGGCGTACCGGATGGTGCTACGGTCGGCTGCGAACCGGCCGGTGCGGTACTTGACGGTGTATCTGTCGGCACCGGTGTCACGGTCGGTGTCGGCGTCGGCTTTACTTCTGCCTTTTTGACCGTTACCTTGATCGTATTTCTGGTGATCAGAGACTCCGGCACACGGTACATTTCCCGGTTCTGTCTAAACCAGCCGGTTCCGTCGGTCTGGCTTAACGAGCCAAAGCTGCCATCGTATTCCTCCTCAATATTTCCGTTTGCGGCAAATGGATCTGCCTGCTGCAGCTCGCCGCCCGGATAAGTGACTGCGGTAATTTCCGTCTCGCCCTCCTTGAGCGGGATCAGCACACCGTTGTCATTGACATAAGCCACGCTTTCATCCGAAGAGGTCCATTTTGTATTCAGGATCGACTTTGGATCAAGCCCCTGTTTCTGAAGCTCGGCTGCCTCACTGCTATCATCCTTCCAGTCAAAGACCGGCTCAAGCTTAAGCACCTGATCCTCGGAAACCTTCAGCGTATCCTTTACCGGCTGCAGCGTCTGTGCCGCATCCATGATATCCGGAATACCCTGATCCTGAACTGCTTCATTGCTAAGCTCACACTGTCCGATCCGGATACCGCTCAACGCATCCACTGCCTTTCCTTCCCATGTGGACACTTCTCTTGTCACATTAAACGGCTGTGAGATATCGCCATATTCCGCCGTCAGCGTCAGTGCATCGGACTTGCTTCCGTCCTCTGCGGTTGTAACTTCGCCGAACTTCGAATTGCTGATATCAACCGTCATGGTCAGATCGCAGCTCTCTCCATATGCTGCCTTAACCATCTTTTCCTGTGCCAAAACTTCTTCCTTATCCTTCACCTTTACCGTTCCTTCAAAATCCTGATTTCCCGTATTGACAACATGCAGCTTCACCGATGCTGTTTTTGCATCAACAAGCTCTGCACTGACCACGGAAATACTCAGCTCCGGCTGTTCATGAAGCACCTTCTCCACGGTAGTGATCTCATCCCCCTGCTTCAACTCGGTCACAAGCTTTGTTCCTTCTATCTGTCCCATATTCAGGACACCATCATACTGCAGTGTTACCGTATTTCCTCCGAGAAGCACTCCCTTTCCGCCATCCTCTGTGACGGTTCCAAGAGACGTCCATTCCACCTCGTCGGTCACGACTTCATTGTCCTCCCGGATATACATCCGATACTCCGCATTTTCGATCGGCTTTAAGCCATCGTTGGTGACATTCATCCGGAAGGAAATGTCCTCTCCCGGCGCATAAAGCTCCTTCTCCGTCTGAATGCCATCATTCTGTAATTCACTTCCGATCACAAAAGTCTGCGCATACATCTGCATATTGCTTTCATCCATTTCGAAGACATTGTTGTCATCGAGTTTCTGTTTTCCTTTAATAAAGAAGGCGCGAATATTTCCGTCCTCATCCACTCGGAAGGAAAGATCCTCGTAGTTGTCTCCCTGTCCATCGGTAAGCTGAACCGGTTCTGACCATCCATAGCCGTCACAGGCACGGATCGTTTTAATCTTTGCCGGATCCCCTGCCGAAACGACACCGGTCTGGCCGTTCAGATCCTCCTGCTTTTTGTAGTCGAACGTAAACACATCGCCCGCAGAAAGGGTCGAACCGTCCTCCAGTGTTGTGTCCTTCAATGCCGTGAAGCTTACCGGATACGTTGTTTTATCCTTACCTGCCGCAAACTGGTACGTTTTCGTATCATCGTCCTCAAATGTGTATGCGGTAGAAACAGATTCCAGCTCCGGTTCACAATATGCTCCGTAAAGCTGTGTCTCGCGCACAACATTTTCGGCTCCCGACTTATCTTCATCCTTCTGGCTCGTTCCGAGTGCACTCCAGATCACATACATGCTATTGTCATTTGCCTGCACATCGTACTCGCTGATCTTGTTCTCCGCAACACTGCCATCCTCGCTGACCTCCTGCTGATGACGGATTGCTGTGACAACCGGATCGTTTTCGTATTTGTTGATGATATACATCGGTCTTGTACTGCCATCCGGCATGGAGACCTGTGTTTCCTTAAGATAACTGCTGTCGCTGTTTAAGGACGATACAATATCGCTGACATTCAGATACTGAATATCTCCGTCATGCAGCCAGTACAGATAGGTCATGCCCTTGCAGCGCACAAACTTCGGTCGGGAATCTCCGACAGAATCGCCCGTGATCTGGATCGGATGGTGGAACTCATCCTGCCTGAAGTTGTAGATCTGCAGGTACAGTCTCTGATCGTCACTCGTCTCCAGATTGGCATCCGCATCGGTCGTGTACGCATAAAGAGACAGACCGTTGTAGGAAATGCTGTCGGAATCTACAACACGCGGATCTATCATCTCATCTACGATCACGTCTGAGGTCTTCTTTGTCTCTGTGATCGTACGTGTAACCGTTTCTCCGTTTTCATCCTCGATCTCAACGGTTTCACCCGGTACCTCAGTCTCCGTTTCCTCGATCCTTGCCGGTACACCGAGATCTAACAGTCTCTGACCATATAACTCAGGATCCTCCGGATCTGCAGAATCCCATTCCAGTGCTCCGTTTTTCAATGTTGCCATACGACATGCGATCGCATTGTAGCCATTGATGATATCACCGTAGGTTGTCACCTCGGAAGCACTGTCGGCATCCTCATCCACAATCACATCGCCATTGTTGCCATGCTCGTAGCTTGGCTCATCGTAATCAATCTTCGTATAGTAAACAACCAGCCTCTGTGTTTCTTCATCAAAGGCGATCATCGGATCCATATCTGCCATCACTTCATCCTGTGTTGTCTTTGTGATCGCAAATTCGTCTGTCATCGTATTATCATTAACATCAAACAATACACCACTGATATCAAGCTGCGACAGAACATCCTTTGTGCCGTCCTGATTGGTAAATTCCCTTGCGGCATCGGACCATGTGATCAGCACCTTGTCATCTGTCAGACGATAAAGAGCCGGTGCCTCATCCCAGGTTCCGTCATCGCTTACGCTGACCGGTCTGGACCATGTTGTGCCGCCATCTTTCGTGATCGTGTAGAACAGCTCGGCACGGTTGATCATGTCACGCTCTCCGCTGTCGCTGATAAATACCGTGAGCTGCTTGCCATTGCCAAGATCCAACATCTTTGTCTGCTGATCCGGATAAGCTCCCTCCATCAGCAGAACCTCTTTGCCGGCATCCACTGACCGCTTCTTTAGCTTCACCGGCTGCCACTTGCTTCGGTTATTCAGATAATCTCTCGCAAATTCTTCCGAATTGGAGACATCGTCAATATCTTCATAGAGATAATTCTCCTCGAAGTCATTTAACATCTTTGCCACGCTGACTGCACCATACTGGAACAGATTCATCTGCTCACCCTTGTAAAGCGTCCATTTCTTTTTGATAAATAAAATTTTCAGCTTCAGTGCCGCGCTCAGTGTAACATTTCCATATCCGGAGGAGGATTCGTTCTGTCCCATAATTGGTACAGTGAATCCGAAATCAAAATCGGCTGTTCCGGATACGACAACACTTGCCACCTTGCCAAGACCAACACCCGCGCCCACGGTAATGGTCGGTGCCAGCATGAATTTGGTGTACAGCGAGAAGTTATCCTTATTCAGGCTTAATGCACCCTTCTCGTTGCCGGCCTTTGTCACATTGAATACATCATCGTACATTCTGCCGTTTGAGGATTCTGCGGCAAATGCTGCCACCGCCTTTCCTCCTACCTCAAGCTCTGCAAGGATCTCCACTCCGATCGGCGTCATGTAGCTGACCGTATACTGGAAATCTGCATCTGCCGCGGCGATCAGTGCCAGCGAATTAAAATAATACTGACCATCCGGCTTGCCCTGACCGGTAATTCCACTTTCCACTGTCAGGATCACCGCAACGCTGAAATTGTAATGGAAGGAGCTGCTTCCCATTGTGCTGCTTGCCGGAGCGGCACTTTCCTGCGCCTTCTCCGCCGCCTTCTTGCTCTCATTCAGATCCTTCTTCGGTGCCGGTGTGCTTGTTGCCTTCTCATCGTCACCGTCGTCATCATCCTCGCTGTCATCACTGCCCATCAGACCCTCCATATACTGCTTGATATTGTCTCTTCCGGACAGTGCCTCCCCCTTATTCTCCGCACGATATTCCAACTGCTGTTTCTTAAGCTCCTCCATGACCTTGCTGTTATAGCCAAAGGCAACCTGGATCGTGTTGATCTGCGCATTTGTTTTCTTATCATTGTAATGCGTCTTGTTGCCCATGGATTCGACATCATAATCAAGAGGAAGATCAAACTTTGTGCTGACACTTCCGATCAGCTTGAGCACCTTGGTAAACGGTGTCTTAAAGCTTGCTGCAATGCCGATCGCCGTCAGTTTATTCTGGAAGGTCATACCTACATCCACTGCAGGATATACATGGTCAATCTCCTTGCCATCCTTCTTATCCGTAAAGATTCCCTGAATGGTCATCTGATCGCCGCCCTTGACGCCTGCCTTTAAGGTATTTAAGGTCAACTCAAACGGCTGATCTGCCGATTGACGCGTTAAGGTCTTCGAATAAATCTCACGGTCGTCGCGAAGAATCTTCACCACAGCCTTATTTGCCTTAACACCAACGCTGGAGCTAAAGCCAAAGGTAAATGTCGTGTCATCGTTGACAACATCTAGGATGCTGTCGCTTCCGTTGGAACGGATCCCTGTGTCTGTTCCGCCGATTTTCACTGAGAAATTAGTTGGGAACATGTACTTGGAAACATCGATCGTCTCCTCTTTATAGCCGGTTCCCTGTACGGCACCGACAAAGCTGATCGCACCCATGCGGACGTCCGCCATATAGGTTTTACCCTTTTCATAGTTGCCTTCTGCGATATAGTAGCCTTCGCTGTCTCCGGTCACAGCATCCTGACCGGCAAAGGTCACGGTCGCATCAGTCAGCGGTTTCTCGATCGAAACATCCGGATCCAGCACCGTGGATGATTTCTGCGTCAGCTTCATCAGCACGGTATTTTCATTGCCGGTCGATGTGTCGCGTCGCACAAAATCATAATAAACCTTGCTGTTTGCATAAATGCTCGGGCTGTATTTGAATACATTTCCATAGAAAATGCTGACGCTTCCCGCAAGATCCCCGGAAAATCCAAGCTCTTCGAGACGTTTCTTCGCACTTTTCACATTTTCATCGGAAAGATTTCCATCGTTGTCGGTATCTGCGGAATAATCTCCCCATCTGCCGATAAACAGCGGAGAAATCATGGCATTCATGGTGTAATCCGTAAATGGATTCGCATTTTTGAAGGTCAGTCCGGTGTTTAAATTGCCAAAGGTGTTTCCACTGCTGTCCTTCATCATGCCCTTGTCGTCAGACACGGACACATAGCCGCCGGAGTTTCCGAGGAAATCAATCTCTGTTTCCTGCGAGGTCAGATTTAATCCATTCACCTTGCGGCTTCCGCTGATTGTAATGGTTGCCCCGGTTCCGTCCACCCAGCCAAGCTTCTTCCATGTTCCGCTCATGGAGAAACGGTATTTTCCGTTTACAACCGTCGGTGTCAGTTTATATGGTGCGCCCGTAACCAACGCACCGCTGTCATCATACACACACAGACTTGCGCTGACCGGTTTGCCGAACATCTGCGCCTGATCGCCCTTGCCGTTTTTGTATTTTGGATTAGCAAGATATTCAAAGGAAATGGATACCTGTGCATCCGTACCACTCTGATACAGCTTCTCCATCGCCGTCTGCATTGCTTCCACATCAGAAGCCTTTGAACAGTTATACGTCTTTCCGGCGATCACATATTTCAGATTTGTGTAGGTGTTGCGGTACGTGTTCGGATCCGCCTCCACCTGCAGCTTCGTATCGCTGTAGTCAAGCTTGACGATATTGTATGGCATCTGCAGCGAGATATTGGCAACATTTCCCGCCGAATTGCTGTTATCAAGCGTCAGACAGGTGCCTGCCGCTGCTGCCGCAAAGGACTTCCTGCCCCACCTGTAGTCATTCTCATTTCTTGTGGTATAAACAGAGAACGCCGGGTTGTACGCGGCAACATTTCCGGAGCCGGTCAGCCCCTTCACCGTATCACCCACCTTGAGCGTAAACTCTTTCCCCTTCGCATCAAAGCCCTTGAGCATTCCTCTGTTGACATTGGCGTTCTCCAGCTTTAATTTCGCTGTCTTCTGGGACAATACCGGTCTGAAATAGATCGTGTCTGCCTTATAAAGGTTAAATTTACTAAAGAAATCGGCATTTAACACAACATTTAAATTGCTTCCATCTGTGATCTTCTGCCAATTCCTGTTGTCTGTTGATGCCTGAATTCCATTTAGCTCCAGCACCTGCTCGTTGAATTTCTCGAGCTTAAAACGGATCACATCGGAACGGTATACGCTGTCATATTTTTCCTGATTGATCCCGTTTTTACTGTTCTGTACATTCGAGGAAACAGAATCGATCTTTAAAGTAGGAGTAATATCCGTTTTCTTTTTTAAGGTCAGTTCTCCCTTTCCGTTTCTGTCATACCCGACCTGATATTGCTGCGTATAAAATTTATCCTGGGACGCCTGACAGGAGGCCGTGTATTTTTTCAGATATAAACGCATCCAGCCTACATAACCATTGGTATGATTGCCTTCCTTCGCCCAGCTCTGAACCTTCACCTTATTCTTCCACTGGTTATTGTTGTCAAAGGACTTCTTGCAGACTGCCCAGTTTGTGTCTGCTTTATAGTTCCACTTCTGATCATTTCCAAAATACATATTGACGCCGTATTCTTTTTCTGAATGATGATGCGTCTTCTTAAAGATCCACCAGCCGGAGGTCGTGGTCCACTGTCTGCCGTTACCGGAATTGTAGTAGCCAAACTCCGCTGCCGAAGCACCGTACAACTTCACACTGTCCTTTGTGGTGATCCATCGGTCACCGCCCCAGTATTGGAACCGTGTCTCATTATTCTCACGCCAGATATTACCACCGCTGTAGTCCATATCCTGCGCCGGAACAGCCCACTGACCATTTGCCGGCTTCCAGCCGTTCGGACTGATCTTCTCCGGACCGGTCTGCGCTGCCGTCGCTGTTTTCAGTGCTGCCTTTTTCTTCGATGTGGCTGCCGGGATCACAACCTGGCAGGCATCCTTCATATAGCTGCTTCCGTCACGGCTTAACAGAACATAAAAGTCGCGGCTTGCCTTGCGATACTCATTTGATAATACATCAATGGATACCTTCTTCTCCGTCTCACCGGCATAGAAATCGACCTTTTTCAGACCGGCTTTATAGTCAGCCCCCTGATTGGCACTTCCCTCGCCGGTTCCGATATAAACGGAATCAAAGAAATTAATTCCTGCCGTTCTGCGAACCGTGACAACTGCTTTGTCCGCGGAGGCATTCACCTTATCCTTTGCAAAGGTATACTTAGACGTCTCACCGCCATCGTTATCCTTGATATTGACATAGGCATTGTAGGATTCGCCGACCGGTGCACTGCCCTCGACCGGAAGAAGTGCACAGACAAGCTGCTCCTCTGCCTCGGAAATCTTGTCATCCTTCGGCACCAGATAGAGGTATTTGACATACTCTCCGTCCTTGAAGTTTAACACCTGCTCACTTCCGGAAACATTGTCCATAAAGACTTCAAAATTGTCTCTTACCTCGTCTGCCTTCTCGGAGTTATCGGCAATCTTCCAGTTTGGACGATCCGATTTCTGTCCGGTCTGCGCGTCGCGGCTTGCCTTTAAGGATGTTTTCGCTGTCTGTGGTTTGCTATCTGCCTTTGCGGCATACGGCGTCACCGTCACATCCGGATACTGATCCAGCGGATTCCCGGTTGCAACAGCTTTCTTCTCCTGACCGCCGGCATAATCTGCTGCCGCAGCCTCCACCACACTGCTGCCGTCCGGCGCCTCGGTGCTTTCTGCGGTATCGTCTTTGCTCAGATCCACCTTCTTTTCCATTGCCGTCTGAATCAGCGGAAATGCATCCTTCCCCTTCTTCATGGCACGGAAACGATTCTTTCCCACATAGATCTTATAGTCCTCACCATAAGAGCTTGTGATATCAATCGCTTTAAACTTTACCTGTGCACTCCCCTCGGTTCCACCCTGACGGATCACGGCAATCTCAAGCGCCTTGTCACTCTCCTTCACCTCCATCTGGGTTCCCAGAAAGTTAAACAGTCCGTTCGGATATTCCTGTACCATCTGCTTTCCGTCCCGGATCGCTTCCCTTAAGCCGGCTTCCTGCGCCTTTGCCTTCTGCTGATAGGATGCTGCCGCGGCCGAGACCTCCGAAACATTTCCCGTTGCGAGCATCGCCGCCACTAAGAGCAGCGATATTCCTCTTCGGTAATAACTTTTCCATTTTTTCATACAATCCCTCATTTCGTTTTGCGGATTTTACTGTGACTTAAATCCTGCTGATCGTGTCATCACTGATCGCAGTTGTCTCAACCTTCTTTTTCTCACGCAGGCTGTAGCCGCCTGCCACCTGCTCGAGGTCCTCCAGACTGATTTCTGTCACCTCCTGTGCTGCCTTCTTGTCCTCCTGATTGAGCTTCTTGTTTTCCATAAGCTCCTCCTTTCCTGCATTACCTTCATTGTTTTCATTTTATTCATAATAACATCGCTGTTACCGAAAGAATACCTGCATTTCGTCCCAAAATTCATACATTTGGTCAAAAAACGTATGCGTTTATGCATTTTTTGCTGTATTTTTGTGACGAAATGTGTTACAATTTGTTCATATTCATCGAACGAGGGGAGGGTTTGCTATGACCATTGCAATCTGTGATGATGATCCGGCGGTCTGTGACTATCTGACCGGCTGCATCCGGGAATACGATGCGCTTCACGGTATCGGACCGGATATGAAGATCCTCTGTTTTCCGCGGGGCGGGGATTTTCTGAAAAATCCCCACGCCGATATTCTGTTTACGGATATTTATATGGAAGATCTGTCCGGCATCGATATGCTCCAAAGCATTCCGCCGCGCTTCCGTCCCCGCTATGTGATCGTGATCAGCACCAGCCGCGAGTTTGCCATTGACGCCTTTCGGCTCAAGGCGACACATTATCTGATCAAGCCCCTTGACCGTAAGGATGTGTTCGAGGCGCTGGATCGCTGTATGGAACATCAAAGGCTCTCCCCGCAGCTTCAGCTCCATGCAGCTTCCGGTCTGATCTCCATCCCGATGGCATCGATCATTTATCTGGAGTCTTTTCATAAACGCACGCTGATCCACACAGAGCGTGAGACGATCTCCACCTACGATCCGCTGCAGGCACTAAACGAAAAGCTGGATGACCGTTTCCTGCAGCCACACCGCAGCTTTATTGTGTCCATGCCGCATATCCGTGCGTTTTATTATGATCATCTGATCCTCGATAATGATCTGGAGATCATGCTGTCCCGCAAGAAGCGTAACGAACTAAAAAAGCAGTATCAGGACTATCTTTGCCGGATTACGCGGGAACGCGGATGACTGCGCTGACAGAAAGGTAAGCTCAAAAAGGCTGCAGGCCGGAATGCTTTTTCTGATTTTACAGACTGCAAGTGCTGCAGAAGGGAGGTAGTTATGCTTTTATTGATACGTCTTCTGGTGGGATACTTTCTCCAGAGCTTCCCCTTCGGACTGCTCTGCATCTACGCCTTCCGGGATCATTACCGTTTTCGCAGCAGACAGACCTATCTGATTCTGAGTGGCGGAACCCTGCTGCTTAGCACAATCTTTTCTACTCTATGCATACTCCTGTACAAATATTCGATCATTCCACAGAAGGATCTCTTTTTCGCTGCCAATCTGCTTTTTATGGCAACGATGATCCCCTGTCTTTTGATGTATATTTATCTGACTCGCGGTATCTTCTCCAAGAAGCTGTTTGTTTTTCTGTTTGCGCTGACCGCAGCATTTGTCATAAATTCATTTAACAACATCATCTGCTCCCATCTTTCCAGACACATGACGGCGGACGGGCTGCCTTACGACAATGTCTCAATCCCGATGATCCTTTTGTGTACGCTGTTGTTTATCCCGCCGCTGTTATTTCTCCTGCACCACAAATTTATTCCGCTCTGCGATTTTCTGGATCCAAAAGAATACCGCCAGCTCTGTCAGCTCGCACTTGTTCTCTTTCTGATACTGATATTTGAATTTTTCCCGATGTCTGACGGAAGAATTTACAACCGGACCGTCCTGTATCTTTACATCGCTTTGATTCTGTGTACGTTTATGATCTATTTTATATTCTTTCAGATTTTCGCCAGAGAGAAGAAGCGGTTTGAAGCGCAGAAGCAGCTGGAGGAGACAACCCGCCAGCTCGAACTGCAGCAGACGTATTATCAGAATATGATCAAAAATACCGAAGAAACAAGACGGATGCGGCACGATTTCCGCCAGCACCTCATCGTTCTGCAGGGCTATGCAATGGCCGGAAACACGCAGGGACTCGTCGAATATCTGTCCGACCACATCCGTCAGATCGACCATCTTGCCACTCCGTCGTATTCCAATCTTCCGGTCGTGAACATGCTCCTGCATCATTACCGCCGGCTTTGTCAGGAAAATGAGATCCGGATGGACATTTCCGCCACACCGATTCCATCCACCGGTCTCTCCGATTCGGAGCTTGCCACGCTGCTCGGCAATCTTCTGGAAAATGCCTATACCGCAGCAGACCACGCCCTGCCCGGCAACCGAAGCATTACGGTCCGCCTTGCTGTTCACGGCAACATGCTTGTCATCACGATCGACAACGGCTTTGACGGAAATGTCAACAAAAAAAGAGACCATTACCTGTCGACAAAAGTGTCTCATACAGGTTATGGTCTCCGCAGTATTCGTCATATCTGCGATACACACGGTGGAAACTGCAGCTTTTCGCATGATACGGACTGCTTTCACTCCTCTGCCGTGATCGCCATTGATCCGGATTAACCGCCGTTACGGTAAGACATTTTTACGTTCCTCGTATCGCTTTAAACAGCCTCTTTTACTTGCCGGCATTTGCTACGATCTTCTCTGTCTCCTCAATAAAACGCTCCATCTCTTCTCTCGTACCGATGGAGATCCGGAGATAATTGTCGATCCGTTTCTGGCTGAAATGACGCACGAAGATATGTTTTTCTCTGAGCGCATCAAAGATTTGAACAGCCGGTACGCTCTCATGAGCGGCAAAGATAAAGTTCGTCCGGGAATCCCGGAACGAAAATCCAAGACGTTTCAACTGCTCCTTCGTCCACTCTCTCGTCTCGATCACCTTTGCAACAGTGTCCTGAAAATAGGTCTCATCCTCGAGCGCTGCCACACCGAGTGCCACAGAAAGTCTCGTCATCGGATAGCTGTTGTAGGAATAACGGACATCATTCATTGCTTTGATCAGCTCCGGATTACCCATCGCATATCCGATACGCATGCCGGCAAGCGCACGCGACTTGGAGTAGGTCTGCACGATCAGCACATTGTCGTATTCCTTCGTCAGCTCCAGCGCAGAGCTTTCGCTAAAGTCCGCATATGCCTCATCAATGATGACCACCACATCACGGTTATGCTCGATGACATCACGCAGAAAATCTATATTCTGCAGCACACCGGTCGGTGCATTCGGATTGGCAATAACAACACCACCGTTTTCTTTATAATAATCCTCCCTGATCAGATCAAAATGCTCATCCAGCGCCGGTCTCTCATACGGAATCTGAAACAGCTCTGCCCACACATCGTAGAATGAATAAGTAATGTCCGGGAAAAGGACCGGCTTCTTTGAATTGAAAAATGTCATAAATGCGATCGCAAGCACATCATCGGAACCGACTCCCAGAAAGACCTGATCACTTGCAAGACCATATCTTTTCGCAAGGGCGTCTGCCAAAAGCTGTGAATTCGGATCCGGATAGAGACGCAGACTGTCGCAGTCAAAGCTTTTGAGTACCCCAACCACCTTTGGTGATGGCGGGTACGGATTCTCATTGGTATTTAACTTGATCATGTCCGGCAGGTTCGGCTGCTCTCCCGGCACATACGGTTCAATTGTCCTTAAATTATCTCTCCATGTACTCATTGGTCGTCCTCATTTCTGTCTGATATCGTTGTTATTTGTAATTCCTATGCACCACTTTATAATTATTCTTTGTGCACTGTTTTGTAATTTTTTCTTTTGTTCGTAATTATCTGTGCACTGTTGCCGGCTTTATTCGTTCTCATAGCTCTTTGCAAGCTTCTCGAAGGCAGGCAGTGACCGCTTGATCATCTCCGGATCCACGCAGTAAGCGATACGGATATAGCCCGGACACATAAAGGAGCTGCCCGGCACAACCAGCAGATTGTATTCCTTTGCTCTTGCCACAAATGCACTGTCATCCTCCTCGAGTGTCTTCACCCACAGATAAAAAGCACCCTCCGGCTTTACAACCTCATAGCCGTACTGTGTCAGTGCATTAAGCAGCATTTTGCGGTTTCTGTCATACGCAGCCACATCGGTCTGCTCGTCCAGGCATTTTGCAACAGCAAGCTGCATCAGAGACGGTGCATTGACAAAGCCCAGAATACGGTTTGCTACATTGGCGGCGCAGATCACATTTTCAAAATCATCGACTTCATCCGGGATCACCAGATAACCGATACGCTCACCCGGCAGGGATAAGGATTTGCTGTAGGAATAGCCGACGATCGTATTATCATAATATTTCGTCAGATATGGCACCTCCACACCATCGTACGCAAGCTCACGATACGGCTCATCCGCGATCAGATAAATGGCTGTGCCGTATTCTTTCTGCTTCTTCTCCATAACGGCTGCCAGCGCACGGATCGTCTCCTCGCTGTAGACAACACCGGTCGGATTGTTCGGATTGTTGATGATAACCGCCTTTGTCTTCGGTGTGATCTTTGTCTCAAACTCCGCAACATTCGGCTGAAACTCCGGCGGATTCGGAGCGACTACAACCATTTTGCCGTCAAAGTTGGCAACGTAATTGTTGTATTCTCCGAAATACGGTGCGAATGCGATGACCTCATCCTCCGGGTCAAGGAGTGTTTTGAGGACAACGTTCAGTCCTCCGGCTGCACCAACGGTCATAAGAATGTTCTTCTCGCCAAAGGATGTCCCGAAGCGTTTGTTCAGTGAGGACGCAATGGCTTCGCGCACTGTCTCGTAACCGGAATTGTTCATATATCCATGCACATAACATGGAGATTCCTGCTCCAGAATCTCACAGATTGCATTCTTGACCGCAGCCGGCGGTTCCACACTCGGATTTCCCAGGCTGAAATCGTATACGTTCTCTGCGCCGTATTGGGCAGCCATCTTCTTTCCTTCCTCAAACATCGCTCTTGTAACCGAGCTTCCTTCCACATACTTGATCATTTTCTGTGCGATCATGCCAGACCCTCCATTTCGTATTATGCAACACCATACTGTAAATATCCGGAGTATCCCTGCTGCTCTCCGGTTATGTTCATTTTACTCCATTAAGTATAGCACTCACTCTTCTTATATGCAAAATGTTTTGTAAGTGGAGGAATATACGAATATAGAACAAAGTGGGCTTGCCCACTTTGCGCGTCACCGCACAATTGCTTATGCAATCTTCCTCTGTGCGGTGATCGCATCCTCGCGGAGCGTTTTTACCATTATAGGAAACGACAAGTTTCCTATAATGGTAAAAGCGCCTCCGCCGGATGGCATGAGACGCTTCTTCCCCTACAAAACCGCAGACCTTCCCTGCGGACCATATTCAAGAACATATCATCATGCCTTCGCGTTGGGACGAACCCTTCGTGTCGGAACATGAGAATATTTTATCATTTAATGTACCGGATGGCAAGATGCAATATGCCGGATGCCAAAATGCTTTTATCAATCTATTACTTTAATCGAATCCGTTTCTGTACCGGCATTTCAAATTCCAATTCAGCTACTGTCCTTACTGCTTTGTCCAACTTATGGCACATCCCACGGCACGTTTCCAGCCGTCGAGTCTCTCCCTGCACTCCTGCTGTGTGATCTCCGGAACAAAGGCACGGCTGACACCCGCATTGCGCCGGATATCCTCAAAATCCTTCCAGTAGCCGACGGCAAGCCCGGCAAGATATGCCGCACCGAGTGCTGTCGTCTCCAGACAGATCGGACGGTTGACCGGTGTCTGGATAATATCTGCCTGCGTCTGCATCAGAAAATCATTGGCACTTGCGCCGCCATCCACCTTCAAAGCAGAAAGCGTGATGCCGGAATCGGCTTCCATCGCCCGCAAGACATCACTGACCTGATAAGCAATGGACTCCAGTGTTGCCCGGATAATATGATATTTGTTGACACCGCGTGTCAGACCGACGATCGTGCCTCTGGCATACTGATTCCAATACGGTGCACCAAGCCCGGTAAATGCCGGCACAACATAACACCCATTGGTGTCCTTTACCTTTCTTGCCATGTACTCGGAATCCTCCGCGGAGTCGATCAGGCGGAGTTCATCACGAAGCCACTGCACCGATGCACCTCCAATAAAGATTGATCCCTCAAGTGCATAATTAACCTTTCCGTCAATGCCCCATGCCAGAGTTGTGACAAGTCCGTTATCCGAAAATACCGGCTTCGTGCCAGTATTCATCAACAGGAAACAGCCTGTGCCGTATGTATTTTTCGCCTCGCCCGGCAGAAAACAGGTCTGCCCAAACAATGCCGCCTGCTGATCTCCTGCCACACCGGCGATCGGAATCTCTCCACCCAAGAATGAACTGTCCGTTTTTCCGTACAGACCACTCGACGGCATCACCTTCGGCAGCATGCACTCCGGAATATCCAATATATCGAGAATCTCCTTATCCCAGCAAAGCTCATTGATGTTATACATCATCGTGCGGGATGCATTGGAGTAATCGGTCGCATGAACACGTCCCTTCGTCAGCTTCCACATCAGCCAGGTGTCCACGGTTCCAAATAACAGCTCGCCCCTCCTCGCACGCTCCCTTGCTCCCGGTACCTGATCCAGGATCCATTTTAGCTTGGTTGCCGAAAAATACGCATCGATCACAAGACCCGTTTTGTCCCGGAACAATTTCGTAAGTCCCCGTTCCTTTAACTCATCGCAAAACTCAGAGGTTCGTCTGCACTGCCAGACAACCGCATGATAGACAGGCTCTCCTGTCACCTTGTCCCATACGATCGTCGTCTCTCTCTGATTGGCAATTCCAATTGCATGGATCTCATTTGCACTGACCCCTATTTTGGACATTGCTTCCACGGCAACGCCAAGCTGTGTGGACCAGATTTCACTGGCATCCTGCTCCACCCAGCCGGGCTGCGGAAAGATCTGTGTAAATTCCTTCTGTGCCACAGAAACGATCTCGCCCTTCTCGTTAAATAAAATACACCGGTTACTTGTCGTTCCGGCATCTAACGCCATAATATACCCCATAATCTCTGCCCCCTGTCATTATTTTGCCAAAGCATTGTCTATCCCGAAAACCGGACAGCAACACATTCTCCATACGCAAATGCTTTCTCACAACCTTCCCTGTTCCTACAACTTCACACGCAACTCCTTCTCACCATCCTGTCCCTGATATCGGACAATCGTATATTTGCCTTTGCGTTCCACGCTCCGCGGTGCCTCCCGCAAGGCAGATAGGCTCTGCTGCAGCGCTCTTTTCTCCTCATCGTAAGTCCCCACATCGTCCGAGGTAAAAAGCAGTCCGCCAAAAAGACCATTGACCTGCGCCAGCATTTCTTTCTGTTTCGCCGACAACCTGATATTATCATCCCGCAGCAGATACACATCCGGATCGTTCCAGAAAGCACGTCCGTTTAACTGTCTGCGATAAATCGTGTTGCCGATCGTATTCTTTGTCGATACTCTCTCCCGGTGAAGCAGCTTCTCCTTCGGAGCGCCATCCCAGTCCAGTCCCACATCCGGTCCGATCCGACAGTAATCAACCTTGCCAAACGCCGGTCCGAGCGGCACACCGCAGCCAAGGATCAGCTTATCACCGATAACCTCGCACAGGAAATCCATCGCCTCGCACATGATCTGCCCTCTCGTCTTATACTCTGTCGGCAGCATACAGACCGCATACAGAAAATCCAGTTTAACCAGATCAAAGCCCCACACATCAAGCACCTGATGAAAGACCTCGCGAAGATATTCCCGCACCTCTTCGTTAGACAGATCCAGCGCATAAAAGGTACTCCAGTTGCTTCCACCGCAAAACGGCTCTCCCGCAGCATCCCGCACCAGCCAGTCCGGATGCCTGCGGAAGCAGCGCGACTCCTTCTCACACACAAACGGAGACAGCCACAGTCCCGCTTTCATGCCGTATTCATGGATCTTATCGACGATCGGTTCAAGACCGTCCGGGAACTTATCCTTCTGCACATCAAGCCAGTCACCCACATACGTCTGATATCCATCATCGATCTGAAACACATCAAAGATCTGTCCCATTTCATGGACATGTTCCAAATTATCCGATATGATCTGTGCCGAAATATTCTGATAATGATTGTACCAGCTTGTATACCCTGTCATCGGTCTGCCCTTCGGCTTAGCAATGTTCATTTTCTCAAAATAGGTATCAAATACCTGATCCTCACTTCCGGTAATTTCTACGAGATCAAACGCATTCCATTCCCCGGAGATCTTCACGCCCGCACAGTCCTTTTCAATTGACATCTGTCCGGCATCTGCATTGTAATAAAATACCGTAAAGCCGGAGCGTTCGCTGAGAGAACCCACAAAACGATACGTCACTCCATCCCTGAAATAACAATATGTAAATCCATGAAACTGTCCTGCTGCCGTTCCCTTCATCGTAAAAAGCGAATCACCATACCGGTCCAGATAATACTTCTCCACCATTCCGGAGGCAAACGGCGATATCGCCGGCTCCTTCTCTCCAACTGTATGCTCATGGGAATCCGTCCATGACTGATACCCGTTCATAAAGATCTGCTCCGGCTGCTTTCCTCCACGGCACTCCCATGGAAAGGTCAGTGTCACCGATTCCAATGTAAGATCCCCGACCGGCTCTCCGTATTCGTCGAACTCCTTCGGGATAATGCGTATATGCAGTTCTCCCTCATCCTCCTGCCAGCGCAGTGTAAAATACGGCTGTTCGCCGCCCTGATACATCTCTGCCGCAAAAGGCTCTCCGTTCCTGTTTCCTTTGATCAGAAAAATAATATCGTCCATTCCAAACTTCCTCCTCTACCGTATCAGTATATCCAGCGTATGTGCTCCGGCACCGATCAGATCCTGTCTCTCACAGACCGATAAATGATACTGCACAAACAGGTCAAACGTTTCCTCATCCATCGCATTTAAAACCGGTCTCATGTAATTTGCCGGACCGTCCGGTGAAATGATCTTATATCGTTCCAGACCCGATGCCGCATTCAGTGCATCAATATCCTCAAGTCTCATGTAATCATACAGATCCTCGGGATGCGGCACACACTTAAAATTCTTCGACAATCTGCCATCCTCCAGACACTGTTTTACATTGCCGTCCCTGAAACCGTACAGAAGCACTCCGTACTCATTCATACAGTATGCCACAAGTATCCTGCCACCCGGTCTCGTCACCCGCTTCGCTTCCTCCAGTGCCTGATGCTTGTCCTCAAATGTGTACAGATGATACATCGGTCCAAACAGCAAAGTGATGTCAAAACTACTGTCCGCAAAACGGGACAGATTTAAAGCATTGCCCTGAAACGCTTTGACACTGCTTTTCTTAGATTTTAAAATGCCAAGATTATATTTGACCAGTTCTACCGCAGTAACGTCATAGCCCTCCCCGGCAAGTGCCACGCTGTAACGCCCGGTGCCGGCACCGACATCCAGGATACGAATATCCGCCGGAGTAAATGTGCCGGTATGCCCGGATCCATCTCCCGCTTCGTTCTTCTCCTTCATAACCACATCAATGCACGCATGAATATACTTCATTGACGTAATATATTCCACCCGTCCATGACGTCTGGTAAGTCTTTTATCTTCATTAAATTTATTATAATATTCCTCTAATTCTGTCATTTATTTTCTCCTGAAATATGCGAAAAAATATGTAAGGTGCGCATAGACTATATCATATTACGCCATACATGAAAGCGCAGTATCCGCTTCCGCTGCGCGATATCACATCTGATGTCGCACCACCTGATATTCATCACCGTTCCGATAATACGGACAACTGTTTCTGTGATCCGTCATAAAACGTACCATATCATCTTCATCCATATTCACATCACAGAAATACTCCTCATATTCCTCATCGTAACTGTAATTTGCACAAGTATCACATTCGTTTGACATTTCTCTCCCCTGTTCCATCTAAAACATTCTTTTCAAAAACATAACAAAAAAATTATAACCCCCACCACAAACCCCTGTCAATTTGAACTTATCATTTCCCAACAGAAAATGACCAGCTAAGACTTTCCCTTTTTCAAAATCGAAATCTTCCCATAATATTTCTTATGTACAAAAAATCAATGAAACATTTTGCCTCAAAAAACATGTTTATCCGTGAGCTGTGACTAAAAAATTGACGCAGATCAGTAGGATTTCTGAAAA
>ERZ773115.798-NODE-798-length-32296-cov-36.788623_pt1 | contig 32296 bp, 32 predicted proteins | sample MGYA00511116_ERZ773115 | MGnify/ENA primary metagenome ERZ773115 (study PRJEB29015, sample SAMEA2737869) | human gut metagenome | biome: human gut; feature: human-associated habitat; material: faeces | place: China | collected 2012 ... | reverse complement strand
AAGTGGCGGATTTACTGCGCGATCAGGCGATGATCCCGGAAGTTCAGCGCCTGGCACGCCATATTCACGAACGTTACCCACAACAGGCAAAAGCCCTGATAGAACGCTGGATGCCGGAGACGGAACGTTACTCGAATGCGTAAAAGGCGGCAGTGAGAAGACCGCCATTTCAGGTTACCCTACCTTCCTGCCGGATGTGCTTCGTCCTACAAAAACTTATAAATTCAATAAATTGTGAATCAATGCGCAGCCTTGATAAGCGAAGCGTATCAGGCATTTGTCTTTGTTGCGGCGGCACTTCTACCGCCGCTTCATCGGTTAACCCGCAAAAATCGGCAACATCAAATACAGCTTAATCACCAGCGCGTTAACGATATCAATAAAGAACGCACCGACCATCGGCACCACCAGAAACGCCATGTGCGACGGGCCAAAACGTTCAGTGATCGCCTGCATGTTGGCGATTGCCGTTGGCGTTGCACCGAGGCCAAAACCACAGTGACCCGCAGCCAGCACTGCCGCATCGTAGTTTTTGCCCATCATGCGCCAGGTAACGAAGATGGCATACAACGCCATGAAGATGGTCTGTACCACCAGAATCGCCAGCATCGGCAGCGCCAGCGAAGCCAGCTCCCACAGTTTCAGCCCCATCAACGCCATCGCCAGGAACAACGACAGGCTTACGTTACCCAGCACGGATACCGCACGCTCAAAGACGCGGTAAAAGCCCATCATTGACAGACCGTTGCTCAGAATCACGCCAACAAACAGGACACAGACGAAGGTCGGCAGTTCAAAAGCAGTGCCAGCCAAAAGTTGCGCAACAATTTTCCCCACCGTCAGGCAGATAGCAATCAGCGCGATAGTTTCAATCAGCACCAGCGAGGTGATCATGCGGCCCACATCCGGCTTTTCAAACGCCGTCGGGACTTCCTGGTCATCCGGAATACCGTTCGGCGTGGTGGAGTGTTTCACCAGATAGCGCGCCACCGGACCGCCAATCAAGCCGCCCAGCACCAAACCGAACGTTGCACAGGCCATCGCCACTTCCGTCGCATTGGTGAAGCCATAACGTTCAATGAACAATTTACTCCATGCAGCTCCCGTACCGTGACCGCCGGAAAGCGTAATAGAACCGGCCAACAGCCCCATCAGCGGATCAAGCCCTAACAGGCTAGCCATACCAATGCCAATGGCATTTTGCATCACCAACAGACCAACAACCACAATCAGGAAGATGCCAACCACACGCCCACCGGCACGCAAACTGGCAATGTTGGCGTTCAGGCCAATGGTGGCGAAGAATGCCAGCATTAACGGATCGCGCAGGGACATATCAAAGTTGACTTCCCAGCCCATGCTTTTTTTCAGTACCAGTAGCGCCAGCGCCACCAACAAACCACCCGCAACAGGTTCCGGTATGGTGTATTTCTTCAAAAAGGAGACGGAATGGACCAACTTACGCCCGAGCAGCAACGTCAGCGTTGCGGCAACAAGCGTTGCTAAAGTATCGAGATGAAACATAGTTACTCCTTTGTATCCGCATCACTCTTTCATACTCGTCATACTTCATCGCGCAGTGGCAACCTCATGAACTATGACGGGTATCGAGTTATGCTTTCCTGGGTCAAATTCTCAGCTGTTAATGAACAAATGGCATGGATTTTAAGCAGAAAAATACCAAAAGTTATATAAAAAAGTGCATTTATCTCATTTAAATATTTAGATGAGGATGTGGCAAACGTTTGCTTTTCTCTTTCGGTCAGCTAAAATGCCCGCTTTGCTACCACGGGATTGTTTTCGATGTCTGTTTCCACCCTCGAGTCAGAAAATGCGCAACCGGTTGCGCAGACTCAAAACAGCGAACTGATTTACCGTCTTGAAGATCGTCCGCCGCTTCCTCAAACCCTGTTTGCCGCCTGTCAGCATCTGCTGGCGATGTTCGTTGCGGTGATCACGCCAGCGCTATTAATCTGCCAGGCGCTGGGTTTACCGGCACAAGACACGCAACACATTATTAGTATGTCGCTGTTTGCCTCCGGTGTGGCATCGATTATTCAAATTAAGGCCTGGGGTCCGGTTGGCTCCGGGCTGTTGTCTATTCAGGGCACCAGCTTCAACTTTGTTGCCCCGCTGATTATGGGCGGTACCGCGCTGAAAACCGGTGGTGCTGATGTTCCTACCATGATGGCGGCTTTGTTCGGCACGTTGATGCTGGCAAGTTGCACCGAGATGGTGATCTCCCGCGTTCTGCATCTGGCGCGCCGCATTATTACGCCGCTGGTTTCTGGCGTTGTGGTGATGATTATCGGCCTGTCGCTAATTCAGGTTGGGTTAACGTCCATTGGCGGCGGTTACGCAGCCATGAGCGATAACACCTTCGGCGCACCGAAAAATCTGCTGCTGGCAGGCGTGGTCTTAGCCTTAATTATCCTGCTTAACCGTCAACGTAACCCTTACTTACGCGTGGCCTCACTGGTGATTGCGATGGCGGCCGGATATGCGCTGGCGTGGTTTATGGGCATGTTGCCAGAAAGCAACGAACCGATGACGCAAGAACTGATTATGGTGCCAACGCCGCTCTATTACGGTCTTGGCATTGAATGGAGTCTGCTGCTGCCGCTGATGCTGGTCTTTATGATCACTTCGCTGGAAACCATTGGCGATATCACGGCGACCTCTGACGTTTCCGAACAGCCAGTGTCCGGTCCGCTGTACATGAAACGCCTGAAAGGTGGCGTGCTGGCAAACGGCCTGAACTCGTTTGTTTCGGCGGTGTTTAACACCTTCCCGAACTCCTGCTTCGGGCAAAACAACGGAGTGATCCAGTTGACTGGTGTTGCCAGCCGCTATGTCGGTTTTGTCGTCGCGCTGATGTTGATCGTGCTGGGTCTGTTCCCGGCAGTGAGCGGTTTTGTACAACACATTCCAGAACCGGTTCTGGGCGGCGCAACGCTTGTAATGTTTGGCACCATCGCCGCCTCCGGTGTGCGTATCGTTTCTCGTGAGCCGCTGAACCGTCGGGCGATTCTGATTATCGCGCTGTCGCTGGCGGTTGGTCTGGGCGTGTCTCAGCAGCCGCTGATTTTGCAGTTTGCCCCTGAATGGCTGAAAAACCTGCTCTCCTCCGGGATCGCCGCGGGCGGTATTACTGCCATCGTGCTGAATCTGATTTTCCCACCAGAAAAACAGTAATTCACTGGCGGCGGTAAGATAATTACCGCCGCAGTCTCACCTCTTTAACCATTCCCGCCTTGAGGATTGCGCGTAAATCGTGCATAACTCCCTTATGTGCATTTCACGGGATGGAAGACCATGAAATTTATTGGGAAGCTGCTTCTCTACATTCTCATCGCTCTGTTAGTGGCGATCGCTAGCCTCTATTTTCTTCTGCAAACCCGCTGGGGAGCAGAACATATCAGCGCATGGGTTTCCGAGAATAGCGACTATCATCTGGCCTTCGGGGCGATGGATCACCGTTTTTCCGCGCCATCTCATATCGTGCTGGAGAACGTCACGTTTGGTCGTGATGGCCAGCCCGCGACCCTGGTGGCCAAAAGTGTCGACATTGCGCTAAGCAGTCGGCAACTGACCGAACCACGCCATGTCGATACCATCCTGCTGGAAAACGGGACGCTGAATCTCACCGACCAGACCGCGCCGCTACCGTTCAAAGCCGATCGTCTGCAACTGCGTGATATGGCGTTTAATAGCCCGAATAGCGAATGGAAACTGAGCGCGCAGCGGGTAAATGGCGGCGTAGTTCCGTGGTCACCAAAAGCCGGTAAAGTGCTGGGTACGAAGGCGCAGATTCAGTTTAGTGCCGGATCGCTTTCGCTCAATGATGTTCCTGCCACCAATGTACTGATTGAAGGCAGTATTGATAACGATCGCGTTACGCTGACTAACCTGGGTGCCGACATCGCGCGCGGGACATTAACCGGAAACGCGCAGCGTAACGCCGACGGCAGCTGGCAAGTGGAAAACCTGCGCATGGCGGATATCCGTCTACAAAGCGAAAAATCGCTAACCGACTTCTTTGCGCCATTACGCTCTGTCCCGTCGTTGCAGATTGGTCGCCTGGAAGTGATCGATGCTCGTTTGCAAGGTCCGGACTGGGCGGTGACCGACCTCGATCTCAGCTTGCGCAACATGACCTTCAGTAAAGATGACTGGCAGACACAAGAAGGCAAACTGTCGATGAACGCTAGCGAGTTCATTTATGGTTCGCTGCATTTATTTGACCCGATTATAAACGCGGAATTTTCCCCGCAGGGCGTAGCGCTGCGCCAGTTCACCAGCCGCTGGGAAGGGGGTATGGTCAGAACGTCAGGGAACTGGCTGCGTGACGGGAAAACGTTGATCCTTGATGATGCGGCAATTGCCGGGCTGGAATATACCTTGCCGAAAAACTGGCAACAGTTGTGGATGGAAACGACACCCGGTTGGTTAAACAGCCTGCAACTGAAGAGATTTAGCGCCAGCCGCAATCTGATCATTGATATCGACCCTGACTTCCCGTGGCAGCTCACCACGCTCGATGGTTACGGTGCCAACCTGACGCTGGTTACCGATCATAAATGGGGCGTCTGGAGTGGCTCGGCGAATCTGAATGCCGCCGCCGCGACATTCAATCGTGTTGATGTTCGTCGCCCGTCGCTGGCGCTGACCGCCAACAGCAGCACGGTGAATATCAGCGAACTGAGTGCATTTACTGAAAAAGGCATTCTGGAAGCCACTGCCAGTGTTTCACAAACGCCACAACGTCAGACCCATATCAGCCTGAATGGACGCGGTGTGCCGGTGAATATTTTGCAACAATGGGGATGGCCTGAATTACCGTTGACTGGCGACGGCAATATTCAGCTTACCGCCAGTGGAGATATTCAGGCCAATGCCCCGCTGAAACCTACGGTTAGCGGGCAATTGCATGCCGTGAACGCCGCAAAGCAGCAAGTGACTCAAACCATGAATGCTGGCATCGTTTCCAGCGGTGAAGTTACATCGACGGAGCCGGTGCGGTAAACATCAATCTCGCCGGGTACGACTCAGACGTACCCGGCATTCCATCAATAGATTACAACGTAATTGTCAGCGCATTCCCTTGAGGCTTCACCACCAGCCCCTGCTCACTTTCAGCCTGCGAACCGTCTTGCAGACCATTTACTTTCACAACATTGCGCAGGCACAGTGTCCAGTTCTTCGCCTCGCCCGCACCAGTCACAGTAATCGTGTTGCCAGTACGTGCTGCTTTTAAAGTAAAGATCACCGATCCGTCAGCAGCGGGCACTTCACAGACGGCTTCATGCCCGTCTTGCAGATTAAAGAGGTGGAATGCCGTGCCTTCGTGCCACACGTAATCGGGACGTTGATCGTTGTTGCCCAGCGCCAGTAGAGTGTTATCACGCACATAAACGGGCAGACTCAGGAAGCCGTGCTGCTGTTTATGCCAGCGACTACCGTCGAGTTCATCGTTGTGCCACAGGTGTGTCCAGCGACCTTCCGGCAGGTAGAACTGCACATCGCCCGCTTCAGTGAACACCGGCGCAACCATCACGTTGTCGCCTAACATGTATTGACGGTCAAGGTAATCACAAGCCGGATCGTCCGGGAACTCCATCATCATGGCCCGCATCATCGGCGTACCCCGCGCGTTCGCACGCGCAGCTTCACGATACAGATACGGCATCATGCGGCATTTCAGTTGCGTGAAGAAGCGCACCACATCACAGGACTCATCATCGTAGGCCCACGGCACACGATAAGATTTGCTACCGTGTAAACGACTATGGCTGGAGAGCAAACCAAACGCGCACCAGCGTTTGTAAACGTGCGCCGGAGCGGTATTTTCAAAGCCGCCGATATCGTGGCTCCAGAAGCCAAAACCTGAAAGGCCAATAGACAAACCACCGCGCAGGCTTTCCGCCATTGATTCGTAGTTAGCGTAACAATCGCCACCCCAGTGTACCGGGAATTTCTGCGCACCGACGGAGGCCGAGCGGGCAAACAAGACAGCTTCTTCCTCACCAACGGTGTCCTTGAGCACGTTCCACACCAGTTCGTTGTAGATGTACGCATAATGGTTATGCATTTTCTGCGGATCGGAACCGTCAAACCACTGAACATCAGTTGGGATACGTTCGCCAAAGTCGGTCTTAAAGCAATCAACGCCCATCGCGACCAGACCTTTCAGTTTGTCGGCGTACCATTTGCAGGCATCCGGATTGGTAAAGTCATAAATCGCCAGACCTGGCTGCCATTTATCCCACTGCCATAGCGAACCGTCCGGGCGTTTGAGTAAATAGCCTTTCTCTTGTAACTCTTTAAAGACGGGGGATTTTTGACCGATATAGGGGTTAATCCAGACGCAGATTTTCAGCCCTTTCGCTTTCAGGCGGCGGATCATCCCTTCCGGGTCAGGGAAAGTCAGCGGGTCCCACTCAAAATCGCACCACTGGAAGGCTTTCATCCAGAAACAGTCAAAGTGGAAAACATGCAGCGGCAGATTGCGTTCCGCCATACCATCGATAAAGCTGTTTACCGTCGCTTCGTCGTAGTTGGTGGTAAATGAAGTGGTTAGCCACAGGCCGAAGGACCACGCGGGCGGCAGCGCCGGACGACCAGTAAAGCGGGTATAACGATCAAGTACCGCTTTCGGCGTCGGGCCGTCGATAACAAAGTATTCGAGATATTCACTCTCAACGCTGAACTGCACTTTGGAGACTTTCTCCGATCCCACTTCAAAAGAGACACACTGGGGATGATTGACCAGTACCCCATAACCACGGTTAGTCATGTAGAACGGGATATTTTTATACGCCTGTTCAGTACTTGTGCCGCCGTCCCGGTTCCAGGTCTCTACCGTCTGGCCATTGCGCACCAGGGCAGTAAAGCGCTCTCCCAGACCGTAAACTGTTTCGCCAACGCCAAGATCAAGCCGCTCAAACATATAATTGCGTTGATTATTCGTGTCCTGCACGTAGCCATTATTTTTCACCTGACTACCGGTAATACGTTCGCCGTTGCGCAGAAAATCCAGTGACCAGAACTCACCTTTGCTGACACGCGCGCTTAAGTTGCCACTTTTAAACTCAGCATAACGTTCTGTGTTTTCGATTGTGACCTTCACGTCCTGCAAAATATTGAGCGGATAATGAGGACCGTTATTCAGCGCCCCCTGAAAATGCTCAATCCGCACACCGACAATACCTTCCTGTGGGGAGAAAAAGCGCAGCGTAAATAAAGGCGTATCAAGCTGCCAGGTACGTTCACGCACATCACGGGGGGCAGCATAGACCACCATTTCATTATCCTGCTGTTCAACCTCGAACACCTGAAGCGGGTGAATCAAATTGAGGCCAGGTTGAATCAACCAGTTTCCATCGCTAATTTTCATTGCCGTTCCTTAGTTCTGCACTTCTTGAGAGGTGAATTGTTGCTGGCAACGGCGTTTACCCTGAGCCAGCTGTTCCATAACGGTTTTCAGATTGTGCGTCGTGAGTGAGTAGTAGCGTTTAGCGATAATCGCGCTCAGCAAATAACAGATCGCCGGAACAATCGTGAATAGCGCAATAATGATGCTAATCGTGGCGCTGTTCTACGCTTTTTCTGCCGCATCATATCCGCCATAAGCCAGCATCCAGCCGATAAGAGCGCCGCCGAAGGCCAACCCCAGTTTGAGCACAAACAGCGTGCCAGCAAAACTGATCCCGGTCAGGCGTTTACCATTGCACCACTCGCCGTAGTCGACGGTATCGGACATCATTACCCACTGGATAGGTGTCACCAGTTGATGCAACACACCAATCACGAAGATGAAGACAAACATAGTGATGCTGGCCTGCATGGGAACAAAGAACATCGCGAGGCTAATCACTGCCAGCAGGGCGTTCGTCCACCAGAAGATAGTGACTTTACATTTCCAGTCGGTCAGAGGTTTTGCCAGTGCGGAACCAATCAGGTTACCCACGCAATAAGTGGTGAGAAAAGCGACAAACACTTCCGGCGTGCCCAAAATCCATGTGACGTAATACATCATCGCCCCACCGCGTACGCACACCGCCAGGATATTGAAAATGGTTAGTAAACCGACAATCCGCCACTGGTCGTTTTGCCAGATATCACGTAAATCTTCCCGCATAGACGTTGTTGTAGGTGGTGCTTCAACGCGTTCTTTAGTGGTGAAGAAACAAAATGCCAGCATCATGAATGCCACCACGGAAAGGACCGCGATACCGCCCTGGAAACCGAGTGGTTTATTATCACCGCCAATTAAATTAACCAGTGGCATCATCAGAACAGTAGAAAGCATGCCTCCCGCGGTCGCCAGCACAAAACGCCAGGATTGCAGCGAGATACGCTGAGTCGGGTCATTGGTGATTACACCACCCAATGCGCAGTAAGGGATATTGACGACGGTATAAAGTAAGGTAAGTAGGGTGTAAGTAATTGCTGCATAGATCATTTTGCCGTTCATACTGAGATCTGGCGTGCTATAGGCCAGTACACAGACGATCCCGAATGGCAGTGCGCCAAACAGTACCCACGGACGAAATTTACCCCAGCGAGAGCGCGTTCGATCGGCCAACAACCCCATGCAAGGATCGGAAATCGCATCCAGTGCACGAGCGACCAAAAACATGGTTCCGACAAAACCGGCAGGAATGCCAAAAATATCGGTATAAAAGAACATCATATATAACATTACGTTATCGAAAATAATGTGGCTGGCGGCGTCTCCCATGCCATAACCAATTTTCTCTTTAACGGACAACACTTCACTCTTCATCTGCTTTTCCTTGATGCTATAGGGGTGCTGAGACCGATAACGCATTTTGTAAACCATCCCTGTGAGAGCGAATATTCCGATATCTGGTTATTAATTTATGATTCTTGTTTTATGTGATCGTGGTAGCGTTAATTCCGCTCATATATCATTGTAAAATATGGGTTTTATATGAACTATAATGCTTTCGTGATAATACGCTGCGTGTATTAGGCGGAAAAAACTGATCTGGGGGATGTAGAAACTCAAGGAAGTAGCTATAATGCGCCCCGCCTCCATGTAGCAATCGAGGCGCGGAAGATCGTCGTCTCCGGTGAGGCGGCTGGACTTCAAATCCAGTTGGGGCCGCCAGCGGTCCCGGGCAGGTTCGACTCCTGTGATCTTCCGCCAATTAGCCTCTACTGAACTCCACTGTCTCAAGTAAATCCCCTATAATACCCGCAATTACTGCTGATTATGTTCTCCCGAGGTCAACTGTCTCTACCGGAATCAAGTGCGTTCTGGGGGCATAATGGGGGGCATGATTTATAGCCCCATTTTGAGATGCCCCCAATGAAGCTAACAGTCAGACAAATCGACACAGCCAAGCCCAAAGAGAAGCCGTACAAGCTATCTGATGGTGGAGGCCTCTACCTTGAAGTAACCACCAACGGCTCACGCTACTGGCGTTTAAAGTATCGTTATGCGGGTAAAGAAAAGCGCCTTGCTTTCGGCGTTTATCCTGAGGTTTCTCTCGCTCAAGCCCGTGAAAAGCGTGATGCTGCGAAAAAGCTGCTGTCTGCTGGAAGCGATCCCGGTGAAGTAAAGAAAGCAGAGAAAATTGCCCAAAAGCTTAACTATGAAAATACCTTCGAAGCTATTGCCCGTGAATGGCATCAGCTGAGAGCGGATCGTTGGTCATTACGTTATCGCGATGAAATTATTGATACCTTTGAAAAGGATATTTTTCCCTACATCGGTAAGCGTCCCATAGCTGAAATTAAGCCCATGGAATTGCTGGAAACCCTTCGTCGTATGGAAAAGCGTGGTGCATTAGAAAAGATGCGCAAAGTCAGACAGCGCTGCGGTGAAGTATTCCGTCATGCAATCGTGACCGGACGCGCTGAATACAACCCTGCACCCGATCTCGCTACAGCCCTCGCTACACCAAAGAAAACGCATTTTCCTTTCCTGACTGCTGAAGAACTCCCCCACTTTCTTAGAGATCTTGCAGGCTATACCGGGAGTGTTATTACCAAGACTGCAACTCAAATCATCATGCTTACAGGAGTTCGAACTCAGGAATTACGTTTTGCTCGTTGGGAGGATATTAATTTTGAAAAGCGGCTCTGGGAGATCCCTGCTGAAGTGATGAAGATGAAACGACCACACATTGTTCCGATGTCGGATCAGGTTGTCGAGCTCTTTGAGTCACTTAAGCCTATTACCGGGCTATACCCCCTAGTATTCGTCGGACGGAATGATCGAACGAAGCCCATCTCAAAGGAAAGTGTCAATCAAGTGATTGAGTTGTTGGGATATAAAGGAAGGCTGACGGGGCACGGTTTCCGCCACACCATGAGTACCATCCTGCATGAAGAAGGTTTTAACTCGGCGTGGATTGAAACGCAGCTTGCGCATGTGGATAAGAATGCGATACGTGGGACTTACAACCATGCTCAGTATTTGGAGGGACGTAGGGAGATGATGCAGTGGTATGCCGACAACATTAGCTCTCTGGCAGAAGTTTCATTTTTACATATTAAAACAGCGGGTTAGACCATAAGGCTGAGCGTTATTGCTCAGCCCTAAATGATTAATTTACCAACCGTAGATGTTGGTTTTGAGCTCCCAAAGCATACAGACGCATAACCTCGGGAAGGAATAAATTGAAGATAGATGCAAGTTCGCTTTGGTCATACCCTAGCTCGTCTTTCGTATGATCAATTATTGCGTTCAGTAATGTTGGTGTTTCCCCGTTTACATCGAGTTTGACAGGCTCATCTATTTTGTAACGTTTAATGGACATTTGCCGCCAAATCCAATCGCTTTGACCTGCCGTAATCGCTTTTAGCGTTTTTGCTCTATAGAACAACGCAGCCATTGAAGTCCGCCAAAATGGTTTAAGGGCAGCGGCTTTTTCGATACTGATATTTCGTAAATCGTTATAAATATCAGAGGCGGGCATAAGAAATTCTGCAGCAAAAGCGTTGGCTTCATCCTCCATCGTTGGAGTGGGAGCCCGATGCATCACTAAATGACCCAGCTCATGGGCTAGAGTAAATCTGTACCTATCAACTGGCTGATTTTTATTTATAAAGATTAATGGTGGCAATCCCGCCACTTTGTAACTTAGCCCTGAAAGTCCAGTATCTTCCATATCGCAATCAATGATAATGATGCCTGCTCTTTCCAGTACCTCAACAAGGTTTTTTATCGGCCCACGTGGGATATGCCACGCAGTACGGACATTACGAGCAATTTGTTCGATATTTTCTTCGTAGTCTTCAGGATCGTAGTAAGGGAGCTCATATTCGGGCTCGAACTCAACGAACTGCAACAGCTTTCTGAGATGAGCAATACGTACATTCACTTCAGCAACAAGTTTATCCAGCACTTTCATGCTGACAGATGCTTTTTTACGGTACATCGGGTTTGCACTGATTGGTCCACCATAAAGCCTTTCTGACATCATGAAAAACTCGACAGGACAGTTAAGCGCTTCCGCAATACTGCGGATTTGGTCTTCAGTTGCAGATTTAAGCCCTTGTTCAATTTTGGACAACGTACCTTGAGACAGGGCTACACGATGAGCCAAATCCTTTTGGCTCATACCCAACATTTTCCGACGCAACTCAATCATCTCTGGGCGTACGGTGGCTGCTGACTTAATCTCCACGACCATTTTCTACCTTCGGTTCTGTCTTTCTAACCCGTTTCGGTTTCACAACACTTTTCGCAGGTGAAACACTTTTTGTAACAGGCTGAGGTTGGGGTATGTTCACTTCAAGCTCGTGTACAGGCAAGTCGTACAGATTTTCATCTGTTATATCAATTGCCCATGCAACAAATTTCCCGTTGCGCTGAGTAAGGACGATTTTATCAATTCCTACACAGTCGTCACTAAGTATGTAAAGTAACTCTAATCGAATCAGACCACCAAACATGTCAACTTCAGGGTTGTGGAAATCCAATGCTCTTTGCGTCGGATAGTTAGAAGAGCGAAGGCTCTTGTCCCCTTTTTTGATTCTCACAAAATAGCGATCTTGAATCAAAAATCCCACTTGATGAGGCATCTTTACGTACTTAATACCTTCAATTTCTGCAGCTTCAATCTGATCCTTCAAAAAAAATAAGGCATCGTTTCGGAGCACTGCCGAGCGCACTCGTTTGTCGACCAGGCGACGGGCAATATCGTTTTGAATCCAGTTTTTCCAAGCATTATCGAAAACAGAAGTTAAGGTGTTGTAGTAAGGACGGCATACTAAATGGGCTTCTTCTTTATTGATTAAAGACATAGAGGATCTCTAAAAATTTGTTGTGAAATGTCACCATGAAGGATAGAACGCAACCACATTTTTTACAACAAATTATTCCAACTTATATTCCAAACAACGACAAGTTATTGTTATTTAATAAAATTTATATTAATACCTAGTATGTGAAAATTTTTATTGCTGGTTTTTTAAACAGGGCTGCCACAGGTACAAGCAGAGATGCGTATGCGAGCTTCATATGGTGGCAAAAGCATCATAGTTTGTGATTAATCACTATCAGACAATATTCCGGAAGAGTGCTTTACTGCTAAGGGAAAGGACAGCGTACTAGTGCAATACACAGCCAAAACGTGTAATGAGCTTAAAGCTGACATGGACTCTTTGCATGAGTGTAAAGGCATGAATACTTAAGAAGACTCAACCTGAACCTCAATGTTCAGGTCGAATTACAACGTATTGTGAATATCGGCGCTTCAAAAAATTATTGCATAATGCCTGTCATGCCGTGATAGCCCATATATATCCCCACAAGAGCTATCAGCACGCTTGAGAAGTACGGAGCACGACGCGCCAGCGTATCAAATCCGCTCCAGCGTTTGGTTGCCTGACGAACGCTAAACGCCGCAGCCGCACCTACCGAAACCAGCGTAATGGCTAAGCCAATACTGAAGCACAGCACCAGGGCAGCACCAAGCGTAAACTCTTTCACCTGAATGCAGAGCAGCAAAACGGTAATGGCTGCCGGGCAAGGGATTAACCCGCCGGTCAGGCCAAACAGGACTATCTGCCCGGTTGTGACCTTACGATTGGCAAAACGCTTTTTGATATCGTTCGCATGCGCCTTTTCGTGCGCATCCTGATATTCCTGAGAATTCACGTCCAGACCTTCCAGAGCCGAGTGGTCATGCTCGTGATCGTGGTCGTGCTCATGAAACGCTACGTCGTAGTCATGCACATGGCCGCGATGACCCAGGGTTAAGCGGACATCGAAGCTGTGCGGTTCGGGGATCGGCTGGGTGGATTCCATAAAACCGTCTTTTTCAACGAAGTCGAATACCTGTGAAAAAGTATCCGGCCCACGGTTGGTCACCAGCGAAATATCCCGCGCTTCCCATTTTTTGCCGCTAAGCATGCGTAAACGCCAGTGAGGCGGCTGGCCTTCCTCAAAGATAGAGAGTTCAACGCTGCCGTGACCGGTGTCGATGACGCGTGTTTCATCGTGATGGTGGCCGTGAGAATGCTCCTGTTCCTGCTCCATCTTCCATAGCTTTTCGCCGCGCCAGGTGCGCCAGAACATCCATGCGGCAGTAGCGAGAATAATGATCGCAGAAATCAACTGGAACCAGGGCTCTGCAGATTCAGCGGTAAACTTGCGGCTGATATACATTCCACCCAGAGCAATTAACCAGACAACTGAAGTGTGGGAAAGGGTGGCAGCGAGCCCCAGCAGAACAGCCTGCTTAACGGTTCCCCGGACAGCCACGATAAAAGCGGCCATCATCGTTTTGGAATGGCCCGGTTCGAGCCCGTGGAGCGCACCCAGCAAAATAGCGCTGGGAATAAACAGCCAGGCGTTAGCCACGCCTTGCTGTAACAGAGCGGAAAAATCAGTCATGTTTCTCTTGCCTTAAAGATATTTGGTGATCTCTTTAAATTCGTTAAGCGTTGTGTCAGACCCGGCATGATCGGCGTGAAGGGCATCCTCCAGACAGTGATCGAGATGGTCATGAATGAGCGTACGCTTGGCGTTTGTTATCGCCTTTTCCACAGCATAAAGTTGCTGGGCGATATCCAGACAGGCTTTTTCATCTTCAAGCATCTGGATGGTGCTTTTCAGGTGCCCGGCGGCACGTTTAAGTCTTTTTATAATGTCGGGGTGTGAAGCGTGAACAGTCATTTTTATCCTCTCCGGGTGGAGGGGATAAGATAATGTGTATCAACGTAAGGGTCACACTGTTTATCGGTTTATCCTCTCCTGATAGTACGAACGTTGGGTAATTATTTTTTTCTCTTCGGCCATGAGGGATGTTCGTCATCAATAACGAAATCATGCTCATGGGTTATTTCCGTTTTCGCGTCAGCATCCTGATGGCTGTGCAACTGCGAATAAACCTCGTGTTCCGGACGCCAGATCAGCACGGCGGTTAACAGAGAGAACGCCGCCACAATGGTAAGCGCAATAAAAGAGGCCTGAGTTCCCCAGGTTGCCCCTACCCATCCGGCCAGCGGATAGGTAAGCAGCCAGCAGGAATGTGACAGGGCAAACTGAGCGGCAAACAGTGCAGGCCGGTCTTCCGGTGTTGATGAGCGGCGTAATAAACGCCCGGATGGCGTCTGGGAAAGCGAGTAGCCAACGCCCAGCAAAGCCCAGAGCACGACCAGCGTAAAATAATCCTTAAGGAAAATACCCAGCCCAAGGCCAACAACCAGTAAACCGGTTCCGACCATCATTGGCATCCGGTCACTTATTTTGTCGAGAAGACGCGGAAGTATCAGCGCCGATATCATCGACCCCACGCCAAAGAACGCCAGCGCAATCGCGGTGGAGCGCTGTGAGAAACCAAAGTCGGCCTGCACCAGAACCACGGTGTTGACGATCACCATCGCGCTGGCCGCTGCAACGGCCATATTCAGCGCCAGCAACCCCCGCAGCCTTGGCGTTTTCAGGAAGATGCGCATCCCGCGCGTGGTTTTATCGTAAATGGTGCGATGAACAGTCAGCGCCTGCATTCTGGGCAAGGTGACTGAGACAACCAGAATGGCGGAAGCGAGAAAACCGACGGCGGTGCCTGCAAAAAGATTGTGGAAACTCATCACCGTCAGCAGTGCGGCTGCCAGCATGGGGCTGATGACGCTTTCAAGATCGTAGGCCAGCCGGGAGAGCGAGAGCGCCCGGGTGTAGTCACGCTCGTCCGGGAGGATATCAGGAATCGTGGCCTGGAACGTTGGCGTAAACGCGGCTGACGCCGATTGCAGAATGAAAATAAGGATATAAATTTCCCAGATTTGGGTCACGAAAGGCAGTGCAAAAGCCACCATAGCCCGCACCAGATCCAACGTAACCAGCATCGTGCGGCGGGGAAATTTATCAGCGAAGGCGGCGGCAACCGGGGCGACCAGAATATAAGCACTCATTTTAATCGCCAGCGCCGTTCCCAGAACGGCCCCGGCCCTGTCGCCCGCCAGATCGTAGGCCAGAAGGCCCAGCGCAACGGTCGCCAGACCGGTACCGATAAGGGCAATTATTTGCGCCATAAACAGGTGGCGGTATGAACGATCAGAAAGAATGCTTAGCATCAGAAACTCTCCTGGCTTTCCATATCCCCCCCGGGGGGATGTGGAAAGAGTAGAGAATAGCGGTGTGCCTGGCAAGCGGTATTACATTTTAGTGGCTCTCTTTTTGGATGGCCCCCCATTGTTATATGCATATAAAAAATTATTCGTAGCAAATTCTACATGATGTATTAATCTCTACATCATGAAACTACATATTCTTATCCTGACGCTGCCCACTCAGCAGGCCACGTTGCGTATGCGTGTCTGGCGGGCATTAAAAAACACCGGTGCCGCCATGCTGCGCGACGGCGTTTATCTGTTGCCTGAAGCGCAACAGGGCCAAGAGATCTTTAACGATATAAGTCGTGAAATCCGCGATGAGGGGGGTGCGGCTTTTGTTTTTAACGCTGCAACGCCCGAAGAAGAGGAAATCCGCCCGTTATTTGATCGCTCTCAGCAGTACATGGCCCTGCTGGAAAGGCTACAGGTGTGTAAAAACGACCTGGATGAGGAAACCGCCGTCAGCCAGCTGAAGGTGGTGAGAAAACTTCGGCGCGAGCTGGATCGGATTGTGGCGATTGATTTCTTTCCTGGTGAAGCGCAGGCGCAGGCCGTCTTTAGCCTGACGGAACTGGAAGCAGGCATTAACAGGTTCATCTCTCCCGGCGAGCCCCACGCCGTCAGCGGCGAGCTGACACAACTGATGCCTGAGGATTTCCACAACCGGATCTGGGCAACCCGACGCAGACCCTGGATTGACAGGCTTGCCAGCGCCTGGCTTATACGGCGTTTTATCGATCCTGATGCGCAGTTTCTCTGGCTTGAGGATGGCAATGATTGCCCGACAGCGGCGGTGGGGTTTGATTTTGATGGGGCGACCTTCAGCCACATCGACAATCGGGTGACCTTTGAAGTACTGATGGTCCGCTTCGGGCTGACGGGGGATGCCCTGAATGGTCTGGCAATGCTGGTGCATTACCTTGATGTTGGCGGGGTTCAGCCTCCCGAAGCGGCTGGCGTTGAAAGTGTACTGGCAGGATTGCGTGAAAGCATTACGGATGATGACACATTACTCGCAGCGGCCTGTTCGCTGTTTGATGGTCTGTTAACGACGTTTGAAATGAGGTCCGGCCATGATGAACAAAACGGAGTCGCTGACGCTGGCAGAGGAAAACGTTAAGCCCTCGCCGATCCCCCTGAAGGAGGCGTTCTGGTTCTGGCTCAAGCTGGGGTTTATCAGCTTTGGCGGGCCCGCCGGACAGATAGCTATCATGCACCAGGAGCTGGTCGAGAACCGGCGCTGGATATCCGAGTCGCGTTTCCTTCACGCACTCAACTTCTGTATGGTGCTGCCCGGTCCGGAAGCGCAGCAGCTTGCGACCTACATCGGCTGGCTGATGCACAGAACGTGGGGTGGCGTGATCGCCGGGCTGTTATTTATCCTTCCTTCGCTTTTTATTCTTATCGCGTTGTCGTGGATCTATATCGCCTGGGGAGACGTTGCCATTATTGCCGGTATCTTTTACGGCATTAAACCCGCCGTGGCGGCAATCGTGCTGCAGGCGGCGCATCGCATCGGGTCCCGTGCGCTGAAGCACGGTGCCCACTGGGCTATAGCTGCTGCGGCATTTGTGGCCGTTTTCGCCCTGAACGTACCTTTCCCTGTCATCGTTATTTCAGCAGCGATAACTGGCTATATCGGCGGACGCATCGCGCCGGAAAAATTTCACAGCGGCAGCGGACATAACAAACAGGAGAAAGCCGCTGGTGGAGCTGCGGTTATTGACGATCATACGCCCGTACCGGCGCATGCCCTGTTCAGCTGGGCGAAACTGTTAAGGATTGTGGCGGCGGGCGCACTGCTCTGGCTTATTCCCATGACGGTGCTGACGCTGGGGCTGGGCTGGGCGCATCCGGTGACGCAGATGAGCTGGTTCTTTACCAAGGCTGCGCTCCTTACCTTCGGTGGGGCCTACGCCGTCCTGCCATACGTTTATCAGGGTGCTGTCGCCAATTTTGGCTGGCTGACTGCCGGGCAGATGATGGACGGGCTGGCGCTGGGAGAAACCACGCCCGGCCCGCTGATTATGGTGGTGACCTTTGTCGGATTTGTTGGTGGGTATACCCATGCTGTTTTTGGCGCGGATATGCTGTTTGTCGGCGGAGCCGTTGCCGCCTGCATGGTGACGTGGTTTACCTTTCTCCCGTCCTTCATTTTCGTGCTGGCAGGCGGGCCGTTTATCGAAACGACCCACAACAAGGCCGGTTTCACGGCACCGTTAACCGCCATCACTGCGGCCGTAGTGGGCGTCATTGTTAATCTGGGGCTGTTTTTTATCTGGCATACCGTATGGCCGGAAGGCGCAAAGGGAGGGATCGATATCCCTGCAGCCCTGATTGCCGTCGCCGCTGCGTTTGCGCTTTTCCGATTAAAATGGAAGGTTACGCACGTTATTGCCCTGGCGGCTCTTGCCGGGCTGATACTCCGCCTGACCGGGCTGACGGCAGCGTGAAAAGGGGCAGGATAACCTGCCCCTGATTTATCAGATAACCCGTTTGATGTTCAGGTAGTCGCCGGTTGTATCAAGCTGTATCGTGATGGTCTCAGACCCACGATTTCGCCAGAACCAGCCATGTTTACCCTCGAACGCGGCCTGTAAAACGCCGTCTCCGGATGTGATCTGCCGGGCTTTACCATAGCCATGGTAGAAGCCTTTCGGGGCGTTGACCGGATCGCCGTGTGCATCCACGTTTACCGGCCCGGAACTGGTCCACTGATAGGTCACGCGGGCATCTTTACGCATTTCCAGTTTAACTTCAGCAGCTTCGTTGGGCTTCAGGGTGATGAGCATCTGATGACGTTGCGAGCCAGCCGCTGGTACTTCCGGCGCGCGCGTGGTCGCCGGAACGCTCAGCTCCGGGTAGGTGTTCTGCGTTATTGCCGGAGGATTATCCGGGATCGGTCGCTCATTAACCGGCGCAGCCAGCTGTCCTTGCTGAACAGCGCTGGCCTGATTATCGGCATCAGCCTCTTCGGCAAGCTGCGTTTTGATTTCTCCCATCTGCTTAAGCCCCAGTAAACGACCCACGCCAGTAGGATCAATGCCGTATTCCGAAGGCATGACGACGGTGATCAGCAGCGTCAGCGCCACGATGGCGGCGAGGATAGTGGACTGCATCAGTTTGATGGCAGAAGGTAATTCTGCGCGTGTTGGTAAATCAGTGTTGTACATTGTTTTGTCTCCCTCAGGCTAAAATGTAGCCACAAAGCTGGTAACTCATTAACAGAAATCCCGCGCTCATCATCACCACATTGGCGGTATAAGCGTGTCGGAAAAAGCTCGCCGTTTGCCGCCAGTAACTCATGACGATCAGGATGGCGCTCAGCGCGAGCAACTGGCCGATTTCAACGCCAATGTTGAAGGCAATCAGGTTGACGAACAGGCCATCGGGAGAGATTTCGAATTCCTGGATTTTGGTTGCCAGACCAAAACCGTGGAAGAATCCAAAGATGAGCGTCGCAAGCTTCGTGTTGGGCTGAACGCCAAACCAGCGCTGGAATGCCCCAAGGTTATCAAGCGCCTTATAGACCACGGACAGCCCGATAATGGCGTCGATGAGGTAAGCACTGACGCTGATATCAAAGAAGGTGCCGATGAGCAGCGTCGTCGAGTGCCCGATAGCGAACAGGCTGACGTACAGCCCGATATCGCGCATTTTGTAGAGGAAGAAAATCACCCCGAACAGAAACAGCAGGTGATCGTAACCGGTCACCATGTGCTTCGCGCCAAGGTAGATAAACGGGATGATGTTAATCCCAGTGATCTCCTGGATGTACCCTTTATCGCCTTCCGCCACGCCGTGGGCATATGCGCCCTGGCTGTAGAAAAGCAGTAACAACAGGAAAAACAGACAAGCCGAACGCGCCTGAGCTGAAAGCAGGCGAGCGCTCAACCGGCCCTGTGTATCAAGGCTGGTATACATAAAAATCCTTACATGTTGAATAATAACGAATTAACAGAAGTTATTACGCAGACAGGATTCTCGGAGGGCGTTCGGGGGTGGACTGCGGCATTTGCAGTATTTGTTCTGAACTCAACGCATATATCACCCGCATGCCCGGATTCCAGGCGTGCAGAGTAGGCAGAGTAAAGAGTTTATTCAGATCGTGGGAATGATCGGCATTGAGGTGATGCACGCTACCGTGGGAGTGAAACAACAATGGATCGTGCTCATTCAGTGGTTCATCGCTGTCGTGTTGATGGTCACTGATGGACGTTGTTTCCTGAACGCTGTATGCAGCCTGTGGTTTTGCCATAAACGAACTGCTCAGCACGGCAACAGCCATGATGATAAGCACGATTCTGGAAATGACTTCACGGCGAATAAACACAGTCAACGGCATCCTGATGATACAAAGTAACAACGTGCGTAATGTATCCGCACTGTGGGCCTGATTTCAATAGCTTCTTTCGGATTTGGTCTGGACTGAAAGTACTACCAGTTTTGTAATGCCCATCCTGGCACCTAGCAAAAAACTGCGAGGTGCAATAAGAGACATCGGAGCATAAGGGCATTCTTTTGAGCCACCCCAATAGTGAACACCGCCAGTTTGTACTACAAAGGGATGATAAAGCTAAGGAGAGAAGCAAGATGGAGCTCCGATGTTTTCTAAATTTCTGATTTACTCCTGTGCTCACAGGTTTTCATTTTCATCACATTATGAATACTGCCTGGCAAGTGAATAAAACTCCTAACCCCGGTCAAAGGGTCAATATGAACGCCTAGCTTTAACTTACAACTAAGGCAGAACAGCGAATCGTAATCTGCCTGTTCAATGGTTAGCGGGGTTACCCACTCACCGTGACCTGTGACAGCATTAGGGACAAAAATAACGTTGTGCATAATGGGCTCCTTGAGATTAGAAAAGCCAGCGTGAAATACTGGCTTTATAGGGTTGAAGAGAAGTAAGGAAAAGATGGGCGTTACTACCTACGCCGTTTATTTTTCGTTTTCAGTGCCTTGATTTCACCTCGACCAAATGTTCGGGCATTTCCCGGTAAGACCAGACGGGCACAGGCATCAATCTTGGTCATATAGCTCACCGCTTTAAGCAGACCTTTTTCCATTGATGAGTTCCCTCGTTCAAGCTTACCTAAACCACAGTCTTCATAATCGTCTTTGTGGGCGTTACAGTTGTAGTAATGCCCTTTACTTTCGGTGATGTGTTTTTTCCAGTACTCACCGAATGCCCGGGCTAGGTTGACATCCTGACGTGCCTTGTGACCATTAACTAAAAACAGCATGTGGTAATGAAACTTACGGGCAGGTGCGTACTCTAGTTTCCAAACGGTTCCTAGTACATTACGGAACAGTGGGTTCTTTTTCATATTGCGGAATAAATGCTGGCGGCACTGGCGGGCTATGTCCGCAGTAACGTCAGACTTATGTTCATCATTCCAGGATAAATCTACTCTCAATATTAACAACCGGGAATAACGAGACTGCATATGACGAAGATAATTCAACACCCCTTTCAAGTTTTTTATCGATGCCCGTTTATATTTAAGATATTCCTTCTTAAATCCGGCCTGACTGATAGCTGTGCGATAATCCAGAATAAGTTTATTCAGGCTTTCCGCAGTCGTTATTTGATCTACTCCGACTATTTTCCCTTCATGTATCCGTGCGCACAAATCAGCATTATTTAATAAACGCTGGAAAGCTGCTATACGCGGATTGACTAACCTAGTCCGTAGATAGTCTTTCTGTAACCTTTCCAGACAGCAAATAGCATCGCGGAGTAATGAAGCGCTTGTATGAGGTTTGTAACCTTTACGGTCATACGAAACAGTAAAGGGTAATGACTTCCCTTTACCCAAAACTTTAAGATGTTTATCTAACTGTTCTGCTTTATCTCTGAGCATATTGTCATCAGAAATGATTGAATACGATTGCACACCATCGTCATGATATTCCACATGCGATAATAAATACTCTTCTGGTAAGTTCATGCTTGTATATTCTCGGTTATATCAGCTTGTATGGGTATAAGGCAGTTTGCAGCTAGTCTCTTATCATCGACCATTAATTGCATTTGTATCTTTTAGAGTGTTAGCTAGGGAATAATTAATTTAATAACAATAAAATAAAATTAATAAGTTCAAGATACAATAAAATAAGAAGCGGCGATGAAATAAGCATTAACGCCTTAAGCTGCCTGTAATTAACGTATAAAAGTATGGTGTAAAGTTAGTGACCATTTTTTATAATGGCTACCATCGATTTTTACGCTCTGGATTCTTTAATTCGCTCTTCCAGCCATGCTTTAACCTCACGTTCAATCCAGCGAGAACTACGGCCAAATTTAACAGGTTTCGGAAACTTCCCCTCCTGTGCCATTTTGTAAAACCACTTGTCAGACTGACCGGTCAGTTCCGTAATAAAACGCATATTTACGAATTTATCGCTGTGAATATCAATCATGCTCATGAAAGTCTCCGGAGATGTAACAGGAGGACACCGGGCGGCATCCTTTCATGTGATAGTCCGCATATGTATGGTTTTACATTTTCCTGTCCGTATTTTTCTCTGCATATACGACAATATTTTTAATTGATGCATCTGGTCTATAACCTGCAGTCAAACCAACATTCTGTACACTATCCATTGAGTTCCACTTTGATAGTGCATACTGGTGTGATTTGATGGTGGTTTTCAGCAGTGAAATACCTGGTTAACGCCAGCTGCAGCACTGGTTTTGCGTTGTTTCAACACTACATTTTTATCTATTATTTTTCTACTTTTTTGACTACATTCAACACTGCTCGTACAATAGCCGGAATCTAAAATTTAGTATTTTTACAGGAATGTATTTGTGGGAAACTCACTACACTATGTCAATATAAAGAACAAAAGAGATCTCAGGCTTTTTCTTTGGTATCTCTCAGCTAGGGATATTGCAATTCTTATTAACACGCTGGCATCAGTAAAGAGTACTTATAGTGAAGATGATATATTTGGAAATAATGTTGAAATCGCATCAGGTGCTATTAATCAAGCCCTGTTACTGATAAAGGACAAAGCTGTTAAGGGGATTTACTCCGCATCATTTAACTTCTTTAAATCGCTTCAGTTACCCTCTTCTGAGTTTTCGTGGATAAAGAAATCTCCTGATGCCTGCTATTTCTCATGGCTGTATATAAAAACTATGGTTCATGATTTAAACGGTGAGTTACAACTTATTCCTGAGATTGTAGGAAAGATAAGAAATGCCGATTACATTTATGTCGGGCATGACTTTTTGTATAAAAGGTTACTGATAAATCCCTATCCTGTGGATAATAAAGAAAGAATAGTTGCAATTGAGGATTTTTTTGACCGTGCCCCCACAACTCTGAGACATAAACTCAACCTGATGCATCGTATTCGAAAACAATGGAACGATCTTTATTATTTAAGTGCTAATTTTCCACTCTCTCCAAAAGAGAAGAAGAAATGTGAGTGGGCTTGGGAATACATACAAAAAGACAGGAGCAAAATGCGTGGTAAAAGAAAAAATCCGGATGGCACGTATTCGGATTACTTAAATGCTCCATCTGCAACTGACAGTATCATACTTTCTGCATTAAGACCCTCAGGTGCTTATGAGAAATACATGGCTGTAAAATTTTCATATATTTTTAAATTTGTAAAAGATGATTTATTTATTCAGCGGTTCAAAAAAGCATGGGAACTGCATAAGTATAGGCTTTCAGCTGCTTCTAAAAAGAATAAATCATCAAGACGCTGTGGAACTGACAACAAAGAAGTTGTAGCAACACCTATGCCTACGGTCTCAAAGCCGGAAAGTTATAAGGATTTCTCGTCTGAGAGAAGTACTCGTGAATTCAATACTGGTTTATCGCAGCCTCTGCACATTGCGCATAATACAGAGGTCGTTTTGGAACCAAGAGAAGCATATCAAAATAATAAAGATGAGAATATTGAAGTTATGAAGCCAACTCATTCAGGAAGCAACCAAAAAGGTATAAATCCCCCTGGGACAGTAATTAAATATTTGCAATCCTCATCCCTGAAAAGTACTTTACCGTACCAGCTTATAAGCATGGCGAGTGACGGACTTGATGCAATTGCTAAAACAGCGAGTAAAATAAAAGAGAAGAAAAACATCAAGTAAGAATATTTTATTTGTCAGCATTCTATTATTTTTCAAACCTATATAACCTTAATGAGGCACAGCAGCTAAGTATGCTGATGTGACTCAACACACTGATCTGTAGTGCCGATCGATATAAAATTAACGATAGGCTAAAACTATTGATAAGCATATATCGATCGTTTTAATCATAGAAAATAACGATCAATTTCTTAAAACCGATCTGTATTAACGATTATCACATCCCCTCTCAAATGCATACGATCAGATGGCCTTTTGTACAGCAAAAGGCCATTTTTCATTTATAAAACACACAGTAAGGAGCAACTATGCTGAAGTCTCCCTCAGCCTTGCTTTTCAGTGCAGCATTGTTCTCAACCTCTGCACATGCAGTCATTCAGGAACAGCAATGGCACCACTGGTTTGGCAATATCAGTGTTATGGAGTTTGAAATTAACTCTCAGAATTCTGCAGGCGAAGTGCTCACTTTGACCTGTACAGGCGGAACGTTAGCTCTAGCTTATAGCGTACCTGCAGAGGACTACCGCGTTTCTTCCCTCACAGGCCTTGCTGAGCCTGGTATCAGTATTAACGGTACAAACTATTCTCTAGATGAAACGGCTTTTACAGCACTCAAATCTGCAGGAAATAACGGTGTAATAAAAATCACCTCTTCGAATACAGCAATTTCTAAAAAATTCAGTACTAAAGGGCTGAATGAAGCGCTGGGTGATTTTACCTGGCAGGACTGTATTCATCACTAATAATCAAAAAGGAAATATGATGCATAAATTAATAGCTTTATCGTTCAGCTCAGCAGTTCTGCTTATCCCATCTATCTCTTCTGCATTGACAGTTCACGGAGATATACATCCCGAACGCTATACCTTTTTCCTGACCCAAGAAGGAAGCAACCAATTAAAACAGGCGAATGAGCGACTAGCCAAGAATCCACAGGCCTACACGCTTGATGTGAACCATACGGGCATTCAGCCCTTTGAGGCAGTCCGCTGGGATGGTAAGCCTGTAAAGGCCGTCACCTGTGTGTTGGTAGATGGCGTTATGATGGGTAAAAAAGCTACTTGGTCACAATGCAAAGATGAAAGTGGTGCAGAATATTTTGGCAATGCCGGGTGGCCGGTACGTGATTACGTGGCAAAGGCGTGTGAAGTAGGTAAATCAGATTGTCCAGTTTACCTCGTCTTTCAGACAGACCCACCGACTATGCGGAACGATATGGCTAAATTTACACCTGCGCCTAAGAACTTCAATGCTTCAACAAACCTGACGGATGAAATTAAAAACGACGGATGTCAGATGGCTAACAATTCCTTTGAATATGCAAAAAGCAGTATTCGTTGTTCTGCAATTAACGCCGTACGTTTTATTCGTAAACAAAATACCGAAGCCACATATGAAGCTGATCTCATCACTACTTCAGGCGAAAAGATGACAATGACTATCGGGTACACCTATGGGAATGCATCCAGTAAAGAACCGGGCTGGCGCACCATTTCTGTCAAGCAGGGGGGCATTATTACTGATATCCGCAAACAGGGCCAATGGCTCCCTAATGGCTATAAGTAGAGGTATTTTCCATGCACAGCCAAAGCGAATTGATTACAAACCAGCCAGATCATGAATCCCCATGGCCCGACTGTACGTGGCAACTTGTCCTGTGCGTAACAGGGATAACGTTGATGCGAAGCCATTCGATCACGGTAAAAGCTCTGGGTGCAGGTTTGACCACCTTTAGCCTGATAAAGGCAATAAAAAAACTCGCTGCACTTGCCTGATGGCAGGAGGCGGAAGTTCAAAGGATAAAAAGACTATGGTCGAAAATGGAACAGGGAAACTCCGTAGCCTTAAAGAAAGGCTGAGTTTTTCACGCGAGAAAACACCTGCAGAAAATCTGGATGCATCATTAAGTGAGCTCCTACCGGAAAACACGGTCAAATCTTCGATAAATGGATCTGATAAATACAGGCTATTACTGGAGAATATTGTAATTAATGGTTTGTTAAATATCGCTGAAGATAAGCTTAATGATGATGCTTTTGTTGAAGTTGTTTTCAGCAAAGCATATGAGCTTTTGCCTGCCCCAGTCAGGATTGTACTGAAGCGGGAATGGTGTTTGAGCTACCTGCAGTCACAAAAAGCTCCAATTCTGAAGAAATTACAACTTTACCGTGCAGATAAGCTCAGTCCTGCCGAACTATCTGCGTTGCCCCAGTCAGATTCAGAAAAGGCTGCATCGCAGATTTCACCTTAAATAATCCCCACTTTCAATCCAGGCCATCCTCAGGGATGGCCTTTTTTATACCCATTTTAAAGGAGCCAGCCATGACCCGTTTAGCCAGCCGCTTTGGTGCAGTCAACCTTGTTCGTCGTGACCGCCCGTTAACTCGCGACGAACTGGCCCATTATGTGCCCAGTGTCTTCAGCGAAGAAAAGCATGAATCCCGGAGTGATCGCTATACCTACATCCCGACAATTACCCTTCTCGATAACTTGCAACGCGAAGGCTTCCAGCCATTCTTCGCCTGCCAGACCAGAGTCCGCGACCAGAGCAAACGAGAGCATACGAAGCACATGCTGCGCCTGCGTCGTGAAGGCCAGATTACTGGCAAACAGGTTCCCGAAATTATTCTACTGAATAGCCACGACGGCTCCAGCTCATATCAGATGCTACCGGGGTTATTCAGAGCAGTTTGCCAAAATGGGCTGATTTGCGGTGAGAGTTTTGGCGAAGTGCGCGTGCCGCATAAAGGCAATGTAGTAGAGAAAGTCATCGAAGGGGCCTACGAAGTATTGGGAATATTTGACCGCGTAGAAGAGAAACGCGATGCCATGCAGTCGCTTTTGTTACCGCCGCCCGCTCAGCAGGTGATGGCGAAAGCGGCGCTGACATATCGCTTCGGTGAGGAGCACCAACCGGTGACAGAGTCGCAGATACTTTCCCCACGCCGCTGGCAGGATGAGAGTAACGACCTGTGGACCACTTATCAGCGCATTCAGGAAAATCTGATTAAAGGCGGGCTATCGGGGAGAACAACCAAAGGAAAGCGCGCCCATACCCGAGCAGTGAAAGGTATTGACGGTGATGTGAAGCTCAACCGTGCCCTCTGGGTGATGGCTGAGAATATGCTGCAGCTTGCTTCATGACCATTCCACCATTTTCCCTTAACGCCTTTCCGAAGATTCGGAAGGGCTTTTTCTTCTGAGGAGTTGTCATGCCTACGATCAATTTGTCCCCGATATTTCCTGCAAACGAGCAGCGAGTCATCCAGCGAGCATTACGTCTGCTGGAGAAATACCAGCGTCAACCGAGTGAGTCATTTACCTCAACCAGCCTCACAAAAACCTGGCTGCAACTGCAAATGGCTCACCTGGAGCGGGAAGTTTTCATCGTAATGTATCTCGACAATCAACATTGCCTGCTGGAGCGAGAAACACTGTTTACCGGCACGCTCAGCCATACCGAAGTGCATCCCCGCGAAGTGGTTAAATCAGCCCTGAAACATAACGCCGCTGCGGTCATTTTGGCGCATAACCACCCGTCCGGCACGACAGAAATCAGCCAGCAGGATAAACATGTCACTCTGCGAATTGCTAAAGCCTTGGCTCTGGTGGAAGTGCGTGTGTTGGATCATCTTGTGGTCGGGAACGAAGTGGTGTCTTTTGCTGAATGTGGCTTGTTATGAGGTGCAGAATGAAAATCATCAGTAAGCGTCAGGCGATGCATATTTATCGTCAGCATCCCGAATCCAGGCTATCTGCCTTCTGTACAGGTCACTACCAGTGGCATGGCAGTGTCTGCCATTACTACGGACGTGAAGTTCAGGATATCAGCGGCGTACTCGCTGTTTTTATTGAACGTCGTCAGGACCGGGCAGGCCCGTACGCCATTCTTCGCAGCGTGACAGTGAACTAATCAACCCACTCAGTCATTAAGGAATATATTAATGCAGTCGACCACCTTATCCGGCACATCGGCGGAGAACGCATCCTGCTTTCAGTGGGGATTAAAACGTAATATCACGCCATGCTTCGGCGCTCGCCTGGTACAGGAAGGCAACCGCTTATACTTTCTGGCTGACCGGGCAGGATTTAATGGCTCATTCAGTGACGAAGAAGCTTTGCGTCTGGACCAGGCATTTCCACTGATGATGAAACAGCTTGAGCAGATGCTGACCACTGGCGAGCTTGATCCCAGCAGCCAGCACTGCGTCACACGGCATCACAACGGACTTACTTGTGAAGCTGACACTCTCGGCTCTCATGGCTACGTTTACATCGCCATATATCCCTGGTCAGCTCTAACCAGGTAATACCTTCCTCTTCTTTTATCAGGGACTCAACTCATGCATATTCCAACTGTACCGGCAACGGTGACGGTTTCGTCACGCCTATCTCCTGTCCAGATTTGGCAAAAACTATTAACGTATCTTTTAGAGCATCATTACGGCCTCACGATCAACGACACACCGTTCAGTAACGATACGGCGATTCTGGAACATATAGAGGCGGGAGTGAATCTTACTGATGCTGTTAATTTCCTTGTAGAACGATTCGAGCTTGTGCGCATTGACCAGAAGGGTTTCTCCTGGCAGGATCAAGAACCCTGGCTAACACCTTTGGATGTTCATCGGGCACAGTTCACCCTTGGCTTGAAACGCTCATAAATCAGCCAGCTGATCATTAAGGAAAAACATGTGGGGGCATAATTGGGGGCATGTCAGAAAATCGAATAGAAAAATAATCAATAAATTCAATATAATTATCTATCAAATGCGATTCCTGTGATCTCCGCCAAAATGCCTCTTCTGACGTTCTCCAACCCCTTGTAATACTGTCAATCCAGATATTTTCTACTGCTCAATATTCAATCGGCTTCAGGAATACCTGGTCTAAGGTTTTGTGATGGACGATGAGCGGCTGAAGAATCCGCCTGTCGGTTCTTCTGTCCTCGAACGCATCCGCGATATTCACGCCAGTATGCGCCGTGTTTATTTGCAGGTGATTTGCCCCCCTGCTGACTCTCAGCCAACTGTATCGCCATTAAGGTGAAGATGTTGTTTTACTCGCCCCAGAACACCCTTTTTTATACGACTATTCTATTTCTTTAACCGCTGGCGAAAAAAACTGACTATAAACTTCACCAATAATCAGACTGCCATCAAGATTAATTTGTTCATTTAATATATCAAATCAACTTGTTTTATTTTTACTATCAAAAATAGCTCATTGCCTTACTATAATTAATATATAAATTCGGTAATTAATTCTTAACATGCTTTTGCTAATAATCTCAATTGCTGGCCCTATAATATTGCGCTAGCATTGCTTTCTGGTTGTATCAGCGATACTCAAAAATTCTTAATACAATACTCATTCGACTGGTACTTATTTGTAACTCAGTTATATTTTTTCGCCCGGTGATTCAGAAGAATGCAAAAAACGGCTACCACTCCATCAAAAATACTTGATCTCACTGCCGCGGCATTTTTACTTGTCGCCTTTCTGACGGGTATTGCGGGCGCTCTTCAGACTCCTACCCTAAGTATATTCCTCGCAGATGAACTGAAAGCCCGTCCTATAATGGTAGGTTTTTTCTTCACCGGTAGCGCTATTATGGGAATTCTGGTCAGTCAATTTCTGGCAAGGCACTCCGATAAACAAGGCGACCGTAAATTACTGATTCTGCTATGTTGCTTATTTGGAGTGCTGGCCTGCACGCTTTTTGCGTGGAATCGCAACTACTTCATTCTCCTCTCAACGGGCGTACTTCTGAGTAGTTTTGCTTCCACCGCAAACCCGCAAATGTTCGCCCTCGCCCGTGAACACGCCGACAGAACAGGCCGTGAGACGGTCATGTTCAGTACATTTTTACGTGCTCAGATCTCGCTTGCCTGGGTTATCGGGCCACCGCTCGCTTATGAACTGGCAATGGGATTTAGTTTTAAAGTGATGTATCTCACCGCTGCCATCGCATTTGTTGTTTGCGGGCTGATAGTCTGGTTGTTTTTGCCATCAATACAAAGAAATATTCCTGTCGTTACCCAACCCGTAGAAATTTTACCCTCCACCCACAGGAAGCGGGATACGCGGCTACTTTTTGTGGTCTGTTCAATGATGTGGGCGGCGAATAATCTCTACATGATAAATATGCCGCTATTTATTATTGATGAACTGCATCTAACCGATAAACTGGCTGGAGAAATGATTGGTATCGCTGCCGGTCTGGAAATTCCGATGATGTTAATCGCAGGCTATTACATGAAACGTATTGGCAAGCGACTATTAATGCTCATTGCTATCGTGAGTGGAATGTGTTTTTACGCCAGCGTACTCATGGCGACGACTCCGGCGGTTGAGCTGGAATTGCAAATTCTTAATGCCATCTTCCTTGGTATTCTCTGTGGTATCGGCATGCTTTATTTTCAGGACCTGATGCCTGAAAAAATAGGCTCTGCGACAACGTTATATGCAAATACTTCACGCGTCGGCTGGATTATCGCCGGCTCTGTTGACGGAATTATGGTTGAAATCTGGAGCTACCATGCGTTGTTCTGGCTGGCGATAGGGATGTTGGGTATTGCGATGATTTGCCTGCTGTTTATTAAAGATATTTAGCTCACCAGTCTGGGCTAAGAAAAATCGGCGTGGCGCAAACAGAGCCATCCTCGCCATTTTTGCTATCATGCCTGCATACATAAACGACAAAACAGTATGCAGAGGGAAAAATGGGTTCCACCAGAAAGGGGATGCTGAACGTTCTGATTGCCGCCGTGTTGTGGGGAAGTTCAGGGGTCTGCGCGCAATACATCATGGAGCAAAGCCAGATGTCGTCGCAGTTTTTGACTATGACGCGTTTGATATTCGCCGGTTTGATTCTACTGACGCTGTCATTTGTTCATGGCGATAAAATCTTTTCTATTATTAACAATCATAAAGATGCCATTAGCCTGCTGATTTTTTCCGTGGTTGGCGCGCTAACTGTACAGCTCACTTTTTTGCTAACCATCGAAAAATCGAACGCAGCCACGGCAACGGTGCTGCAATTCCTCTCACCGACGATTATCGTCGCCTGGTTCTCACTGGTGCGTAAATCGCGCCCGGGCATTCTGGTTTTCTGCGCTATTTTGACATCGCTGGTCGGGACTTTTTTATTGGTGACACACGGTAATCCGACGTCATTATCGATCTCTCCTGCCGCGTTGTTCTGGGGCATTGCCTCGGCATTTGCTGCTGCATTCTATACCACCTATCCCTCAACGCTAATTGCCCGCTATGGCACGTTGTCTGTCGTCGGCTGGAGTATGCTGATCGGCGGTCTGATTCTGTTGCCTTTTTATGCCAGACAAGGGACAAACTTTGTCGTTAACGGCAGTTTGATTTTGGCGTTTTTTTATTTGATCGTCATTGGTACGTCCCTGACATTTAGTCTGTACCTGAAAGGAGCACAATTAATTGGCGGTCCAAAAGCCAGCATTTTGAGCTGTGCAGAACCATTAAGTAGCGCGCTACTCTCTTTGCTGTTGCTGGGGATCACGTTCACATTACCGGACTGGCTGGGAACGCTGCTGATTCTGTCATCGGTAATTTTGATTTCAATGGATTCCCGTCGCCGCGCCAGAAAAATAAATCGTCCGGCGCGGGATGAGTGAGAATTACCAGCCAGGCACCGCGCCACCGTTAAAGCTGGTTTCTGCCGCTTTAGCGACTTCGGATGATTGATAAGATTGCAGAAATTCCTTCACGTTTTCTGCATTCTTATTATCTTCCCGTGCCACCAAAATATTCACATACGGCGAATTTTTATCTTCAATAAATACGCTGTCGTGCACCGGAGAAAGCCCGGTCTGCTGAATGTAAGTGGTGCTGATAATCGCCACATCAACTTTGGGATCATCCAGTACGCGCGGGAGCTGCGCCCCCTCGAGTTCCATAATCTGCAAATGACGAGGATTATCGGTTATATCCAGCGCGGTAGGTAATAACCCTTTTCCCTCTTTCAGAGTAATTAGCTTCTCTTTTTGCAACAGTAAAAGTGCGCGACCAAGGTTGGTCGGGTCGTTGGGGATCGCCACTGTCGCGCCTTCTTTTATTTGCGCCACGGTTTTGATTTTTTTGGAATAACCCGCCATAGGGAAGACAAACGTATTTCCCACCGCTACCAGTTTATAACCATGCGCCTGATTATCTTGTTCAAGAAAGGGTCGATGCTGGAAGACATTCGCATCAAGTTCGCCATGATTTGTCGCATCGTTCGGTAGCAACGAACCGCTAAATCCTACCAGTTCAACATCGAGGCCATATTTCTCTTTTGCCACCTTTTTAGCGACTTCCGCGACATCTTGTTCTGCGCCATTTATAACGCCAACTTTAATGTGTTTTGCATCGCTGCTACTCTGGTCGCAACCTGCCAGCAGAATTCCGGCCAGCAATAATGCGGCCCCTGTCCGTAGATGATGTGTTGTCAGTTTCATTTTTTTATCCTTTTATTAATGATTACCTGACTATAGCGGTAAGGTCGCTGCGGTGGTGATGCTGCCAACTTACTGATTTAGTGTATGATGGTGTTTTTGAGGTGCTCCA
>ERZ773115.790-NODE-790-length-32398-cov-3.979130_pt1 | contig 32398 bp, 19 predicted proteins | sample MGYA00511116_ERZ773115 | MGnify/ENA primary metagenome ERZ773115 (study PRJEB29015, sample SAMEA2737869) | human gut metagenome | biome: human gut; feature: human-associated habitat; material: faeces | place: China | collected 2012 ... | reverse complement strand
CCTACGTCAAGGATGAGACGCAGACCAAGCCCACCAACTACACTGTGAAGCACATCGTAGGTGGAGAGGAAGAGTACAGCCACACCTACAACGGCACCGCATGGATTAACGAGACCAATCCTACCATTGTGATCGAGGCAGGCAGCCTGGAGCAGAAGACCTACACCGGCTACCGGTTCGAGAGCATGACTCCCAGCGATGCAGAGGAAGGCAAGGCAGTCAAGAGCGGCACTACTATCGTCCTGACCTACGTCAAGGATGAGACGCAGACCAAGCCCACCAACTACACTGTGAAGCACATTGTAGGTGGAGGGGAAGAGTACAGCCACACCTACACCGGCACCGCGTGGATTAACGAAACCAATCCTACCATTGTGATCGAGGCAGGCAGCCTGGCCCAGAAGACCTACACCGGCTACAAGTTCGAGAGCATCGACACCGAGGCCAAGGAGGGCGATGCGATTGCCAGCGGCACTGTTATCACCCTGACTTATGTCAGAGATAACGGTCAGACTCAGAAGACCACCTACACCGTGCAGCACATGGTGGAAGGCGAGACCGAGCCGAGAAACACCGACACCTATGAAGATACCGCATGGGTCAATGAGACCGATCCCACCATCATTGTGAAGGCGGGCACTCTGGCAGAGAAGACCTACACCGGCTATAAGTTCAGCACGATCAGCCCCTCCGTGCAGGAAGGCGATGCGGTAGAGAGCGGAAAGGTTATCACCCTGACTTACGTCAGAGATAACGGTCAGACCCAGAAGACCACCTACACCGTGCAGCACATGGTGGAAGGCGAGACTGAGCCGAGAAACACCGACACCTATGAAGATACCGCATGGGTCAATGAGACCGACCCCACCATCATTGTGAAGGCGGGCACTCTGGCAGAGAAGAGCTACACCGGCTACAAGTTCAGCGCGATCAGCCCCTCCGTGCAGGAAGGCGATGCGGTCAAGACCGGTACCGTTATCACCCTGACCTACGTCAAGCGCACCGACCTGAGCTACACCGTCAAGTACCTCTGGACCGACGGTATGGGTTACGGCACCGCCATTGAAGGCGTTCAGGACAAGGTCGTGGAGAATGTCACCTTTGAACAGGAAATCTTGGAAGAGCCCATTGAGATCCCTGGCTACACTCCTGTGGAAACAGGCAAGGTGGAGCGCCGGATGGACAAGGAATCCCTGACGATTGTCTTCCTGTACTACAAGAATGTCACCCTGACCGCCGCTTCTGGTTCCGTTGTTTACAACGGTAGCACTCAGACCCTGAGCGGCTACACCAGCTCCGAAGCGGAAGCTGTGTTCGAGAGCGTCACTGCCAGCGGCAGCGGCGAGGACGTGGGCGAGTACGCCGTGACCTTTAGCGGTGTCTCCGAGCGGGAGCAGAAGATCTCCAAGGATGGCAGATACCTGCTGACCGGAACTGAGGACGGCAAGCTGACCATCACCCCCGCAACCCTGACCGTGACCACCGAGTCCGACAGCAAGGTCTATGACGGCACCGCCCTGACGGCGCCCGGCAGCATCACCGGTCTGGTAGGCCGCGAGAGTGTGGACTTCACCGTCACCGGCAGCCAGACGGACGTTGGCAGCAGCGACAATACCTACAGCATCGATTGGGGCAATACCAAGTCTTCCAACTACACGGTTGCGGAAACGCTGGGCACCCTGACCGTCACCGCCCAGAACATCACGCCTCCTGAGGATCCCGATGACCCCAACGGTTACCTGGGCGTTCAGGTGGACAGCCCCGCCGATCATGTGTATGACGGCGCGGAGCACAAGTGGGCCCCCACTGTGACGGACAAGGACGGCAATGCCCTGACGGAGAATGAGGACTACACCGTTGCCTACGGCAAGACCGATTTCACCAACGTCACCGGCGATATCACCGTGACCGTCCGGGGTATCGGCAACTACACCGGCACCGTGATCAGAAGCTACAAGATCACCCCCAGAGAGGCCGTCATCACCGTGAACAACGGCACCAAGACTGCGGGCCGGAACGACCCCGCCTTCACCGGCACCGTGACGGGCCTGATTGGTGAAAACGACCTGGGCGTTGTGAGCTATGTGCGTACCAACAATGCGGAAGCCGTCGGCACCTACACCGGTGTCCTGACCGCCCTGTACACCGAGAACGCCAACTATGACGTTCGGGTGATCAACGGTACCTTCGTGATCACTGCGGCCAATAACCCGAATCCCAATCCTCCTCAGCCCAACCCCAATCCTCCTCAGCCCAACCCCAATCCTCCGCAGCCCCAGCCTGAGCCCAAACCTGAACCCAAACCCGAGCCTCAGCCTGAACCCAAACCTCAGCCTGAACCTGAGGGAACCGTGGTAGAGGAGATCGTGGATGAGGCCACGCCTTTGGATATGGGCGGCGCATGGGCCCTGGTGAACCTGATCCTGACGATCCTGACGGTGCTTGGCAGCATCCTGCTGCTCATCGGCTACATCGGCAAGAAGCAGAAGGAGCGGGAGGACGAGAACGGCAACGTCATCCTCAACGCCGAGGGTGAAGCCGAGACGGACGACATCAAGAAGAAGGGCGGCTGGAGACTGGCCAGCATCATCCCCGCCGTGGCTGCAGTGATCGCATTCATTCTCACCGAGAATATGCGCCTGCCCATGGTCCTGGTGGACAAGTGGACTCTGCTGATGGTCGTTATCGCTCTGGTCCAGCTGCTGGTTGCCTACTTCAGCAAGAAGAAGACCCAGGAACCCGAGCAGCCCGAGCAGATGGTTGCAAACGCATAATCCCCCAATTCCCTCCGGCGGAAACGCCGGGGGGAATTTTTGCCAAGTCGGTTCATTGACAGGAAAGGCGGATGCCGGTATGATTAAGAAAAAAGAAACAGGAGGCATTTTATGAACCTTTCAGACTGGACCTTTTTCATGGACGGCTTTGAGCCGCTGCCCTGCCGGGCGCCCTGCACCATGTATAGCGTACTTTTGGAAAACGGAAAGATCCCGGACCCATTCTATGGGGTCAACGAGCAGACCCTGCGGCACTTGGGGGAACGGGACTGTGCCTTCGAGACGGAATTCACGGTGGATGCCCGGGATCTGGAGAAGGAATACCAGGAGCTGGAATTTTCCGGCCTGGATACCGTCTGCCGCATCCTGCTGAACGGGTCGCCGGTGGGCAGGACAAAGAATATGCACAGGACCTACGTTTTCCCGGTAAAGGATCGGCTGGTCCCCGGGAAAAACACGCTGCGGCTGGAATTTTCCTCCCCCATGGCCTATTTCCGGGAGGCCCAGCGGCGGCACTATCTCTATATGAATGACGGAGATACGGTCCCCGGAACGGCCCACCTGCGCAAGGCCATGTTCGAGTCCGGCTGGGACTGGGCGCCTACCCTGCCGGATATGGGCATTACCCGCCCTGTGGAGCTGCGCAGCTTTGACGGCGGACGGCTGGAGCGGGTGCTGGTCAGCCAGAAGCACCGGGGCGGAGAGGTGGACGTGAGCGTCCGTGCGGATGTGCTTTGCGGGCCGGAATATGAAGTTTATGTAAACCTTGACGGGCAGCGGGTACGGGCAACGGCCGGTGAGGCGGTGGTCCATATCGAGCATCCCCGGCTCTGGTGGGTGCGGGGCTACGGCGAGCAGCCCCTCTATCCGCTGGAAACGGAGCTCTGGGTCGGGGGCACCTGCGTGGACCGGAAAACGATGCGCATCGGCCTGCGGACGCTGACGGTGAGCACGGAGAAGGACGCCGACGGAAAGGGCAGCGAATTCTGCTTCGTCATTAACGGTGTGAAAATCTTCTCCATGGGCGCAAACTTCGTTCCCATGGACAGCCTGCTTACCAGGATCACCCCGGACCGGCTGGAAAATCTGGCAAATCAGGCCGCTGCCGCCAATTTCAACACCCTGCGGGTCTGGGGCGGCGGCTATTATCCGGAGGATACGTTCTATGATCTCTGCGACGAAAAGGGCATTCTGGTCTGGCAGGATTTTATGGTGGCCTGCGCAAACATCTGGCTCACAAAGGACATGGAGCAGGAATTTACCTGCGAGGCTGTGGATAACCTGTCGAGACTCCAGCACCATGCCTCCCTGGGCCTGCTCTGCGGCAACAACGAGATGGAGGGCATGATCCTCGGCGGCTGCCAGAATACGGAGCTGGTGCACATGGATTATTTGCGGCTGTATGAGCACCTTCTGCCGGAGCTCTGCGGAGCGTATGCACCGGATACCTTCTACTGGCCCTCCAGCCCCTCCTCCGGCGGCAGCTTTGATGACCCCGGCTGCCCGTCCCGGGGAGACACCCACTACTGGATGGTCTGGCATGGCGGCCTGCCCTTCACGGCCTACCGGGAGAACAGCTTCCGGTTCTGCTCGGAATACGGCTTTGAAAGCCTGCCCAGCATGAAGACCATTGAGACCTTCAGCGCCCCGGAGGACCGGAATCTCCTGTCCCGGGTCATGGATGATCACCAGAAGTGCCGCACCGGAAACGAAAAGCTGCTGCGGTATCTGGCGGACTATTATCTCTATCCCAGCCGCTTTGAGGACCTGGTCTATGCCTCCCAGCTGATGCAGGCCGAGGCCATCGAGAGTGCCGTGGAGCATTTCCGCCGCCAGCGGGGCTACTGCATGGGCTCTACCTACTGGCAGTTCAACGACTGCTGGCCCGTGGCCTCCTGGGCGAGCATCGATTATTTCGGCCGCTGGAAGGCGCTGCACTATGCGGCAAAGCGGTTCTATGCCCCGGTGGCCATGGGGCTGTTCCTGGAAAACGGCACCCTGACGGTGAACATCGCCAACGAGACCCGGCAGGCTTTCCGGGGAGCGGTGCGGCTGTACCTGTGCCGGGGGGACCGGACGGTGCTGGATGAGCAGCGCTGTGAGGTTACTGTGGAAGCCCTGTCCTCTCTGGATGTTCTGCGCCGGAAGGTGGATGCTGCGGATGTCTACGATACCTATCTCTATGCCGACCTCTACGACGCTTCCGGAAGCTTCCTGACCCGCCGGACGCAGCTGCTGGTGCCGCCCAAGCACTTTTCCTGGCGGAAGCCAACGGTGACGGTGACGGCGGAGGATATTCCCGGGGGTGTGGCATTCCGGGTAAGCGCGGATGCTTTTGCCAAGAATGTGTACCTGGATTTCCGGGACCGGGACCTGATCCTTTCGGATAATTATTTCGATTTGACCGCCCCGGAAGCCTATACGGTCACCGCCCAGACCCAGGCAAGCGCCGCCGAGCTGCTGCCGCAGCTGACGGTCAAAACCGTCTATGACATTCGGTAAGGGGTATTAAAAGAATCACACGTCTGAAAATCTGCATGATATCATACTTTGGAATGATTTACTTTCTCGAAAATAGCTGATACAATAAGAATAAAGTCGAAAAAGTATGATGTGGAGGCTTTTCTATGGCAGAACGGACGATTATCAAGCGGTCCATTGCAGACTGCTTTGAGAAATTCATGAAGCAGGGGCGCGTGCTGTTTTTCAGTGCACCCTGCGGCTTTGGAAAAACCTGCGTGGCCGATGCCCTGACAGAGGGCAAAAGCGTGCTGCGTCTGTCTGCGGCAGACCCGGATTTTGCCGTTCCCTCCAAGGCGGGCAGCTGGCGCATTCTGCTCATCGATGATTTGCAGAATTTGCAGGAGGACGAGGAGTGGCTGCCCTTGCGGGATTTAATTCGGGACTGTCCGGAGCGTCGGTTCCTGCTCCTGTCCCGGGGCGCGCCCAACGGGACGCTGATGGCGTTCCAGTATTCCGGCCTGATGACGGTGCTGGAATCAAAAGCCTTCCTCTTCGAGCGGGAGGATGTGCGCAGGCTGCTGGAAAGCTGGGAGATTTCTGCCTCCGATGCGGATATCAGCGGGATTTATAAGGAATCCATCGGCCATCCCTTGGGCGTGGTGGTTACGGCCCAGCGAATGGCCCAGGGGGCCCCGTTCTCCTTGGAACTGGTGGGAGAATGCTTCCAGGAGGTCTTCCGGTATTTTGAAACGGCCGTATACCGGCGGTTTGATCTGCCCATTCAGCGTTTTTTGCTGGAGCTTGCTCCCTTTAAGTCCTTCGATCTGGACTTGGCCCGTATTGTGACTGGCAGCCATAACGCCGGGGAAATGCTGGACTGGCTCCAGCGCAATACCTCCATGCTGCAATATGACGGCGTTCTGCATTTCCGTTTCTGGGAGCAGTTCCGCCCCTTTCTGCTGTGGGAAATGGGCCGGGAGTACCCGCCGGAACGGAAACGGGCGCTGATGGTCCGGGGCGGGATGTACTATGAACTGAAAGAGGACTACCCTAACGCCCTGGACTGCTATATCCAGGGACAGGAGCACGCCAAGGTATCCGAGCTGCTGATCCGCAACGCGGAGACTTTCCCGGGAATGGCCCACTACCGGGAAATGGAAAAGTACTATCGGAAGCTGCCGGAGAGCGATATCCTGGCGTCCCCGGCGCTGATACAGGGCATGAGCATGCTCTGCGCCATGTCCGGTGACTATGAAGGCTCTGAGCGGTGGTACAAGACGCTGGAACGCTTTGCCCAGAACTGCGGGCCCCAGGACGCAGTGCTGACCCAGGCGCGCAGCTGCCTGATCTGGCTGGATATCAGTTTGCCCCAGCGGGGAGTGGAGACGCTTGCAGAGGCTTTTCCGAAGATATCTCGAATGGTTCGCCGGAAGGAGCTGGTTTTGCAGTCCTTCTCTGCGACCAGCGGCCTGCCCAGCATTGTCAACGGCGGCAAGGACTTCTCCGACTGGTGCACCAAGGACGACCAGATGTTCAAAACCATGAGCGGCCCGCTGCAGACGGTCCTGGGCAAATACGGCGTAGGGCTGGCGGAAAGCGCTGCTGCGGAGAGCAAGTACGAAAAGGGCGAGGATATCTCCGTGCGTCTGCTGGATTTGGTGCAGCGCATGGGCGAAATTCGGAACAACGGTACGCCGGAGATGGAGTTCGCGATAACAGCTCTGCTGGCCAGGAGCCAGACGACTTTCGGCAGGGCGGGGGATGCCAAGCGGACCCTGCTGGCATTGCGCCAGCGATTTGAAGAGACGGGCCAGAACCGGTATCTGGACAATCTGGATGCGCTTCTCTGCCGCCTGGATCTGCGCTTGGGCAACCTGGATGCGGCAGATACCTGGTATCTGAAAAAAGCCCCCAAAGATCCCCTGCATTTTGATGCGCTGAAGCGGTATCAGTATCTGACGCAGGCGGTGGTGGAGCTGGTGGCGGGACAGACGAAGAACGTATTTCTCACACTGGCCCCTATGGACAGCTATTGCAAGGCCTGCGGCCGCCATCTGGACAAGATCAGCACCGACCTGCTGCGGGCTATGGCCCTATACCGGGAGCAGGACGAAAGGTGGCATGAATATCTGAAAACCGCCCTGACAGAGGCGGAGAATTACCGCTTCGTCCGGTCGGTCAGCGTGTTCGGCGGGGCCATCCTGCCGCTGCTGGAGCAGACGAAATGGACAGGGGACGCAAAATGGTTCAAGGCTGTACTGACAGATACCCGCGTCCAGGCAAGCTTCTATCCCGACTATCTTCGGCCCCGGATGTCTCCTGCGGAAAACCTGACCGCAACGGAAATGCGGGTGCTGCACCTGATCTGTGCGGACAAGAGCAATGCGGAGATCGGCGAGATCATGGACATTAAGCTGCCCACGGTGAAGACCCATGTGAGCCGGGTGTTGGAAAAGCTGGGCGTCAGCCGCCGCAGCGAGGCAAAAACCGCAGCCAAGAAGCTCTGGCTCATCCCGGAAGAGCTATAAAGGCAATTGACCTTTTTCATCCGGCGTGGTAGAATCGACTTGGGGAGATCCCCCAAAAAATGATTTGTCATTTGGAAAGGAAGCTTTCATCATGGGCAAGTATGCAGGCACACAAACCGAGAAGAATCTGCTGGAGGCCTTCTCCGGCGAATCCCAGGCCAGAAACAAGTATACCTTTTTTGCTTCCACCGCAAAGAAGCAGGGCTACGAGCAGATCGCAGCGCTGTTTCTGAAAACCGCCGACAATGAAAAAGAGCACGCCAAGATGTGGTTCAAGGAGCTGGAGGGCATTGGCTCTACCGCCGAGAATCTGCTCGCCGCTGCCGAGGGCGAGAACTACGAGTGGACTGATATGTATGAGGGCTTTGCCAAGACTGCCGAGGAGGAGGGCTTCCCGGAGCTGGCGGCCAAATTCCGCCTGGTGGCGGCCATTGAGAAGCACCATGAGGAGCGCTACAGAGCGCTGCTTCACAATGTGGAAATGGCAGAGGTCTTTGCCAAGAGCGAGGTCAAGGTTTGGGAGTGCCGAAACTGCGGCCACATCGTGGTAGGTACCGAGGCTCCCGCCGTTTGTCCCACCTGCAACCATCCCCAGAGCTATTTCGAGATCCGCGCCGAGAATTACTGAGCTTTTTGAACAATTGGAACGCCGCTGAGATTTCTCGGCGGCGTTGACAAATATAGGGCTGTATGCTATAATACTCCCGTCTGAATTGAATATAAAAGCAGCGCAAAGGTGCCGCCGAAAGGCGGTGAAAAGGGAACCCGGTGCAAGTCCGGGGCGATACAGTCACTGTGAAGGGGAGCGTTTCGGGATGCCACTGGGAAACTGGGAAGGCAGAAACGCGGGGAACCGAGTCAGGAGACCTGCCTTTGCGTGGAATCTCCGATTTGCTGTCTACAAATCGACCTTCCCGCTGGTGTTTGCCCCGTTTTCGGGTTTTCGGGGCGGATATATATTGCCAGGAAGAGCGGCTGCGGAGATGCAGCCGCTTTTATATTTTATTCAGAGGAAATTTTGAAAAAGAAGGTAATCCACCATGAAAAAACTGATTGCTCTGCTGCTGGGCGTTTGCATGGTTCTGTCCATGGCTGCCTGCGGCGGCAACAGCACCACTGCTACCACTGCGGCTGCCACCACGGAGGCTACTACCGAGGCTACCACCGAGGCTGCCACTGAGGCTACCCAGTCTCAGGAGGAAATTGACCAGGCTGCTGCCGATGAGGTTGCTGCTCTGATCGACGCCATCTATGTCCAGACCCGCAACGACGAGACCGACGCCCAGTGCGAGGCCGCCAAGGCTGCATGGGACGCCCTGACCGATGCTCAGAAGGAGCTGGTTGAGGGCGAAGAGGCCAGCCCCGAGTACTTCGGCCGCGATACCGGCGATGCTTCTCTGGATGACCCCCGGAATCAGGACGAGATCGGCGAGAAGGAGCTGCTGGTCGTCTCCTTCGGTACTTCCTTCAACGACAGCCGTGTGGAAGACATCAAGGGCATTGAGGATGCTCTGGCCAAGGCTTTCCCCGACTGGTCCGTCCGCCGCGCCTTCACCGCACAGATCATCATCAACCACATCCAGGCCCGTGACGGCGAGAAGATCGACAACATGGAGCAGGCTCTGGACCGTGCCGTTGCCAACGGCGTGAAGACTCTGGTCGTGCAGCCCACCCACCTGATGCACGGCGCTGAGTACGACGAGATGTGCGAGGCTCTGGAGGAGTACAAGGACAAGATCGAGACCATCGTGGTTGCCGAGCCCATGCTGGGCGAGGTCGGCTCCGATGCCACCGTCATCAATGCCGACAAGGAAGCCGTTGCCAAGGCTGTTGTCGCTGCCGCTCTGGAAGAGGCCGGCTACGAGAGCACCGAGAAGGCCGCTGAGGACAGCACCGCTTTTGTCTTCATGGGCCACGGCACTGCTCACGTCGCTAAGGTGACCTACAGCCAGATGCAGACCCAGATGCAGAACCTGGGCTACGAGAATGTCTTCATCGGCACCGTTGAGGGCGAGCCCGAGGAGACCGCTTGCGAGAACGTCATTGAGGCTGTCAAGGCTGCCGGCTACACCAAGGTTATCCTGCGTCCTCTGATGGTCGTCGCCGGTGACCATGCCAACAACGACATGGCCGGTTCCGATGACGATTCCTGGAAGACCATGTTCGAGGCTGCCGGCCTGGACGTGACCTGCCAGATCTCCGGCCTGGGCCGTATTGAGGCTGTGGAGCAGCTGTATGTTGCCCACACCCAGGCTGCTATGGATTCCGCTAACTAAATCTACTTCATAAACCCGGGATCACCCGGGGGCAGTAAGCCCCTGGGTGAATTCCATACATAAGGAGAAATGAAAAATGAAAAAAATGACTGCACTTCTGCTGACCGCTATGCTGCTGCTGGGCCTCGCCGCCTGCGGCCAGACCGCCCCCGCCGAGACCACTGCCGCTCCGGAGACCACCGAGGCAGCACCCGAGACCACTGTTGAGACCACTGTTGAGGCCACCGCCCCCGAAACCACCGAGGCTGCTGTCTGTCCCCTGGAGGACGGCGTTTACACTGCCGAGTTTGACACGGACAGCTCCATGTTCCATGCCAATGAGTCTTGCGATGGCAAGGGCACGCTGACCGTGCAGGACGGCAAGATGACCATCCATGTCAGCCTGGCCTCCAAGTCCATCGTAAACCTGTTCCCCGGCCTGGCCGAGGACGCCCAGAAGGAGGGCGCAGAGCTGCTGCAGCCCACCGAGGACGCCGTCACCTATTCCGACGGCCTGACCGAGACCGTTTACGGCTTCGATATCCCCGTGCCCTACCTGGATGACGAGTTTGATCTGGCCCTCATCGGCAAGAAGGGCGTTTGGTATGACCACAAGGTCTCCGTTTCCAACCCCGAGCCCAAGCAGACCCTTGTTTCCGACCTGGCGGATGGCAAATACACCGTTTATGGCACCCTGGAGGGCGGCACAGGCAAAACCACCCTGGTCAACCCCACACTGCTGACCGTGACCGATGGCAAGGGCATTGCCACCGTGGTTCTCAGCAGCAGCAAATATGACTATATGATCGTGGACGGCGTGAAGTACGAGCCTGTCAGCAACGAGGGCGGCTCCTCCTTCGAAATTCCCGTAACCGCACTGGATGTGAAGATCGCCGTGGTGGCCGATACTGTGGCCATGAGCACCCCCCACGAGATTGAATACACCATTCTCCTGGATTCCTCCACGCTGGAAGAACTGAAATGAGAAGATTTTTTGCACTGATTCTGGCGGCGCTGCTGCTCTGCGGCTGCGCTGCCGCACCCCAGCAAGGTGCGGAAACAACCGCGCAGACCACGGCTGCACCCCAAACAGTCAGCTGGGACAGCCTGACATTTACCGGGCCCCGGCCCATGCACTATGCAGAAACCTTCGCCATTTATGACGAGGCCAGCGGATACCGGAAGATCACCGTTGGTACGGACCAGACCATTCTGGTGGTCCCGGAAGGCGCCCAGGTGCCCCAGGGTGTCCCGGCGGATGTAATTGTTCTGAAGCAGCCGCTGGAGCATATCTATGTGGTTTCCAGCGCAGCCATGGATTATTTCTGCAAGCTGGATGCCATGGATACCGTACGGCTCAGCAGCCTGAAGGAAGACGGCTGGTACCTGCCGGAGGCAAAGCAGGCCATGGCAGAGGAAAAGCTCCTGTATGCCGGAAAATACTCTGCGCCGGACTATGAAACGATTCTGGCGGAGCGCTGTGACCTGGCAATCGAGAATACCATGATTTACCATACGCCGTCTGTCATGGAGCAGATCCAGGGCCTGGGCATTCCCGTTATTGTGGACCGCTCCAGCTATGAAAGCCATCCCCTTGGCCGCATGGAGTGGATCAAATTCTATGGAGCCCTTCTGGGGAAGGACAGCGAGGCTGTCAGCTATTTTGACGCGCTGATGAACAATCTGACGCCGGTTATGAATCAGGAGTCTACCGGAAAGACCGTGGCGTTTTTCTACGTCACGGCCGCCGGGGCGGTGAGTGTCCGCAAGAGCTCGGACTATATTTCCAAGTCCATCTCCCTGGCAGGCTGCACGCCCATTGTCTTCGAAGAAGATGAGAATGCCGGTGCCACATCCTCCCAGACCATTCAGATGGAGGCCTTCTACAATGCGGCAGTGGATGCGGATATGCTTATCTACAACAGCACGGTGGATGGAGAACTGAAGGATATGAATGCCCTGCTGTCCAAAGCGCCGCTGCTGGCGGATTGCAAGGCGGTGAAAACCGGCCAGGTCTGGTGCGTTACCAAGAATTTCTATCAGGAATCCCTGGCTCTGGGGAATTTTATTCTGGATGTGAATACGGCGGCAGAGGACAATGGCCGGGAGCTGTATTTTCTGAAACAGCTGACATAAGGAGGCACACGTGTGAAAAAAAGAGGACGCAGAATATGGGGCTTTGTGCTGCTTTTTTTGCTGGTGGCTGTTTTCCTGCTGTGGAATCTCCATGCCGGAAGCGTGTCCATTTCCGCGGCAGAAATCCGGCAGATTCTGCTGGGCCGCAGCCAGGACAGCACAAAATGGAATATTATCCGCACCATTCGCCTTCCAAGGCTGCTGTCGGCGCTGATTCTGGGCGGAGCACTGTCGGTTTCCGGCTATCTGCTGCAAACCTTTTTCCATAACCCCATTGCCGGTCCCTTTGTGCTGGGTATCTCCTCCGGTGCGAAGCTGACGGTTTCCATCACCATGATTTTCCTGCTGAGCCGCGGAATGGTATCCAATTCGGCAACGCTGATCTTCTCCGCCTTTTTTGGTGCCATGATTTCCATGGGCTTCGTGCTGATCATCTCCCAGAGGGTGAAGCAAATGAGCCTGCTGGTGGTCTGCGGCGTTATGATCGGCTATATCTGTTCTGCGCTGACGGATTTCTTTGTGACCTTTGCGGATGATTCCAACATTGTGAACCTGCACAATTGGTCCGTGGGCTCCTTCTCCGGAAGGACCTGGACGGATGTGCGTGCCTTGGCAATTGTCTGTGCCCTGGGCGTGGGCCTGAGCTTTTTGCTGAGCAAGCCCATCCGGGCCTACCAGATGGGAGAGGTCTATGCTCAGAATATGGGCGTACCCCTGAAAGCCTTCCGGGCGGCGCTGATTCTGCTGTCCAGTGTGCTCTCTGCCTGCGTGACGGCCTTTGCCGGGCCCATTTCCTTCGTGGGCATTGCAGTGCCCCACCTGATGAAAATCCTTTTTAAGACGGCAGAGCCCATGGTGATGATCCCGGCCTGCTTCTTAGGCGGCGGGGCCTTCTGCCTGATGTGTGATCTGATCGCCCGGACGGCCTTCGCGCCTACAGAGGTGAGCATCAGCTCCGTAACCGCCGTATTTGGCGCACCGGTGGTCATCTATATGATGGTTCGAAGAAAGGCGGCCAGAGAATGAGCGACTTTTTATCCACAGAAAATCTGACCGTTGGCTACGACGGGCAGCCCCTGATCCGGGAGGTGTGCCTCAGCGTTCAGCGGGGCAGGATCGTGACCCTTATCGGCCCCAACGGCTCCGGCAAGTCCACCATCCTGAAAACCGTCGTTGGGCAGCTGTCCAAGGTGTCCGGCACGGTACTGCTGGAGGGAAGCCCCATGGAGCAGCTGCGGCAAAATGAGATCGCCAAGAAAATGGCCATTCTCATGACCCAGCGGGTGCACCCGGAGCTCATGACCTGCTTTGATGTGGTCAGCACCGGCCGCTACCCCTATACCGGGGCCCTGGGCCTGCTGAGCAAGGAGGACAAGCGCATTGTGATGGATGCCATGGCTTTGGTACACAGCGCCGACCTGGCGGACCGGCCCTTTGAGGCCATCAGCGACGGCCAGCGGCAGCGAATCCTGCTTGCCCGTGCCCTGTGCCAGCAGCCGGAAATCATCGTCCTGGACGAGCCTACCAGCTACCTGGACATCCGCTATAAGCTGGAGCTGCTGACGATCCTGAAGACCATGGTGCGGGAGAAAAATCTGGCGGTGCTCATGTCCCTGCACGAGCTGGACCTGGCAGACCGGGTCTCCGATACGGTGGTCTGCGTCAGCGGCGACAGGATCGACCGCATAGGCACCCCCAAGGAGATTTTCACCAGCGACTATATTGCCCGGCTCTACCATATGGAGCCGGGGAGATACGACCCCTGCTTTGATACTCTGGACTATGTGCCGAAGGCATAAAAATAATGCGCTGCGAGCCTTCGCAGCGCATTACTTTTTGTGGAAATTACCCGTTCTTGTGAATCTCCTCGGGCAGGACGCCGCGGTTGGAGATGGTCTTGGGGGTGATTTCTCCGGAAGCCGTCAGGGCAATCTTGGTCAGGATGGGGCCTACCAGCTCGTAGATCAGCACGGAGAAGAGGACGATGCTGCGCATGATGGCACCCTCGGCACCGAAGTCTGCGGCGACGGTGGCGGACATACCCAGAGCCACGCCGGCCTGGGGCAGCAGGGTGATGCCCAGGTATTTGCACACGGTCTTGGGGCAGCCAACCATCCGGGAGCTGACACTGGCGCCGACGATCTTACCGGCGGAGCGCATGAGGATATACACCAGACCAATGCCCACAACGGCGGCGCTGCCGAAGACCCGCAGGTCCAGCTCTGCACCGGACAGCACGAAGAACAGAACGTAAACGGGGGCGGTCCAGCGGTCGGTCCGGTACATGATCTCGTCGGAGAAGTCACACAGGTTGCAGAAGATGGTGCCGCACATCATGCACACCAGCAGGGAGGAGAAGCCGATCTCTACGCCGTTGCCAAAGGTCAGCTCGATCTTGGAGAAGGCGGTGCACAGGAACACGAAGGCCACGGCCAGGCTCAGACGCTTGGAGCGGGAGTTGAAGAATTTTTCCACAATGCTGAAAACCCAGCCCAGGGCGGCACCCAGAACCAGAGAAGCAACGATCTCAACAAGCGGGTTCACAATGACGGAGACCAGATTGATGGAGCCGGAGATCAGAGCCTTGGCAATACCGGTGGACACGGCAAAGACGATCAGACCCACGGCATCGTCCAGAGCCACGATGGGCAGCAGGATGTTGGTCAGGGGACCCTTGGCCTTGTACTGGTTGATGACCATCACCGTGGCAGCAGGTGCGGTAGCGGTTGCAATAGCGCCCAGCACGATGCAGGTGTACACGGGCAGGGTGTCGCCCAGGAACAGGTGCAGGATCAGAAGTCCCACGTCCACAAAGATGGTGGCGGACAGCGCCTGAAAAATGGCGACGATGGTGGCCTGGCGGCCAATGTGCTTCAGTTCCTCCAGCCGGAATTCATTGCCGATGGAAAAGGCGATGAAGCCCAGGGAAACATCACTGATGAGCCCCAGCTTTTCCACGAAGTCAAAGCTCGGCAGGCCCAGGTTGGGGATGCCCAGGGCACCCAGGCACAGCGGCCCGATGAGCACGCCGGCAACCAGGTAGCTGGTCACGTCAGGCAGATTGAATTTGGAGGCCAGACGGGACAGAAACAGTCCTGCGAACATGGCAAGACCGATGGCGAGCAAGTATTCCATAAAGAAATGCCTCTTTTCATATAAATCTTTCTTTTGCCATGCTATTATAGCATGGCATTTTTCGGATGCAAGAGCTTGTATTTCACAAGAATTTTGGATTTTTTGCACGGTTAATTGTAAACTTTTATAGATATTGACCGTAAAGAGCAACTACATCGGTAAAATGGGGGGAAAGCGCTTGATTCAGGAAATAAAACGGGCTATAATGCGTGTAAAAAAGGAGGAAGCAAAAATGGAATCTCTGAATGCACTGATCAAAAGCTGGGTTTCCCAGGGGCTTGTGGATAAAATCTTTACGGCGCTCATTACGCTGGTGGTGGGTATCCTGGCCATCAAAGCCGTCATGCGGCTGCTGACCCGGGCCCTGGAAAAGTCCAAGCTGGAAAAGGCGGCCTATAGCCTGATTTTGTCCCTTGTGAAGGTGGGGCTATACCTGCTGCTGGGCCTGAGCCTGGCTACCAGCTTCGGCATTGACGTCACCGGCGTGGTGGCGCTGGCCAGTGTGCTGACATTGGCTGTGTCTCTGGCCCTGCAAAATATGCTGACCAATGTGCTGGGCGGCTTTGCGCTGCTGACAACCCATCCCTTCCACTCCGGGGACTATGTGGATATCGGCGGCCAGTCCGGTACCGTGACCCAGATCGATATGAGCTATACCCGGCTTGTCACCGTGGACAATAAGGTGGTCTGCATCCCCAACAGCACGGTGCTGGCCTCGGAAGTGGTGAACTACTCCGCCAACGATACCCGCCGGGCGGAAATTCAGGTTTCTGCGGGCTATGACGCCCCCACCCAGAAGGTCATCGACGCCCTGGTTTTGGCGGCGACTGTGGACAATGCCCTCCTGGAGCCCGCTCCCTTTGCGGCAGTGGTGAGCTATGGGGACAATGCCATTAACTACACCCTGCGCTTCTGGGCAAAGACCGAGGACTACTGGGATGTGTACTTCAAGGTCAACCAGCGCGTCAAGGACATTTTCGACGAGCAGGGCATCCCCATGACCTACCCCCATCTAAACGTCCATTTTGATAAGGAGTTTCTGGAGAGCCGGAAGCATTGAAACGAAAAAGCTTCCCCACCGGGGGAGCTGGCTCGGCGAAGCCGAGACTGAGGAGGGGCGTACCGGATGAGAGCGGCAGGGAAATACGTACCGTTCTCTTGTCAGAGGCCCCTCTTCCATAGATTATGGTACAGCTGCCGCCGGCAGCTATAGGAGGATGAGATTCGCTGCGCGACGCACCGCCACTGCGGCGGTTCCCCTTCCCCGATGGGGAAGGTTAGGAGAGGAAAAAGATAGCTTTTGACAATTTGCCTGGCTTTCTGTATAATGGTGCTACATGATGAGAAATTCGAGGGAAAAACCATGATTGCGGATGCTGTCACTGTTTCGGAAAATGATATGCGCAAGCTCTTAGGGGCGGCAAGCCCGGAGGCGGCGCTGCTGTATTTATATGTGCAGGCGGGCAATGACCCCAGCCTTGCCGAGGGGGCGCTTTCTTTAAGCGCCGGGCGGGTTTCCTGCGCCGCTGCCACCCTGCGGCAGCTGGGCCTGTGGCCGGAGGAGCGGCCCATCCGCGTAGCCCCCGGGGAGCGGCCGGACTATACCGAGCGGGATGTGCTCTCTGCCATGGATTCGGACAATTCCTTCCGGGCACTCTATGGGGAGGTTCAGCGGCAGCTGGGCCGGAGCCTGAATACGGAAGAGCTGAAAATTTTGCTGGGCTTCGTGCGGTATCTGAATCTGCCCGCCGAGGTGATCCAGATGCTCATCTGCTACTGCAAGGAGCGGGCGCGGAAGCGGGGCTCTTCCCGGAATCCCAGCCTGCGAACCATCGAGAAGGAGGCCTATGCCTGGGCGGAGCGGGGAATTGACTCCATCGAGGAGGCTTCGGCCTTTATCCAGGCCCAGAATGTCCGGGCCTCCCGGCTGGCCCAGCTCATGCAGGCCCTGCAGATACGGGGCAGAAATCTGACCCCGGCAGAGGAGCGCTATGCCCAGAGCTGGCTGGAGATGGGCTTTGACAACGAGACCGTCTCCATGGCCTATGAGCGGACCTGCCTGAATACAGGCGGCCTCAATTGGGCGTACATGAATAAGATTTTGCAGCGCTGGCACGGCCAGGGCCTCCACACGGCCCAGGCGGTCCAGGCAGGGGACAGAAAGACGGACGCCAAGTCCGACCGCCGTCCTCTGGACGCGGACGAAGCCGCAGCCATCAAACGGATGTTTCAGGAGGGATAAGCCATGGGATATAGTGCGGAAGTGGTGCGCCGCGCCCGGGACCGTCTGGCCCAGGCCAGGGAGGACCGGGCCTCTGAGGACCGGCAGCACCTGGCGGAGGCCTATGAGCGGGTTCCCAGGATTCGGGAGATCGACCGGGAGCTGCGCATGACCATGGCCCAGGCGGCTATGGCAGCCTTCCAGGCGGGCACCGACGGCAAGAAAGAGCTGGAAGCGGTGCGGGACAAGAATCTGGCCTTGCAGCAGGAGCGTGCACGGTTGGTGGAGGAGAACTTCGAGGAGGGCTTCCTGGACGAGACGCCCATTTGTGATAAGTGCGGCGGCACCGGCTACATCGGCGCGGAGATGTGCGAGTGCCTGCGGGAGCTGTGCCGTCAGGAGCAGAAGAAGGAGGTCTCCATCCTCTCCGGCAGCCGGGATAGCTTTGGCAGCTTCCGGCTGGATTATTATTCCGACCGGGTAGACCCCAATTACGGTGTCAGCCCCCGGACCTTGGCGGAGAACAATTTTCGGGAATGCAAGCATTATGCCGTCTTTTTCTCGGATAAATCGGACAATCTCCTGCTTTCCGGCAATCCGGGGCTGGGGAAGACCTTCCTGTCTGCCTGCATTGCCCGGACCGTGGCGGACCGGGGCTACAGCGTGGCCTATGAGACCGCGGGCCATCTGTTTACCAAGATGGAGCGGGCAAAATTCATGAATGACGAGCAGGCCCGCCAGGAGACCGAGAGCTATACCCACTGCGATCTGCTGATCCTGGATGACCTGGGCACGGAGATGCCCGGCCAGTTCACCAATGTGGCCCTCTACGGGATCATCAATGATCGGCTTCTGCTTGGCAAGCCCACGATTATCTCCACGAACCTGACCACGGACGACATTGCCAAACGCTACACGCCCCAGATCGCCTCCCGGCTCCGGGGCAGCTTCAAGCGGGTTCCCTTCATCGGAGAGGATATCCGCCTTATGAAAAACGGAGGCCTGGTATGAGCATCGGCATTCTTTTTGATTTGGACGGAACACTGCTGAATACCTTAGAGGACCTGGCGGACAGCACCAACGCCGCTCTGGCTTCCTTCGGCTACCCTGCCAGGACGCTGGAGGAGGTCCGGCGTTTTGTGGGCAACGGGGCGGCAAACCTCATTGCCCAGGCCGTTCCGGAAGGCTGCGACCCGGCGCCGGTGCTGAAAGCCTTTCAGGCTTATTATCCCGCCCACTGCCAGATCAAAACGGCTCCCTATCCGGGAATCGAGCGGGCGCTGGCTGTTTTGAAGGAGAAATACCCTGTTGCTATCGTGTCCAACAAGCCGGATGCGGCGGTGAAGCCCCTGTGCGCGCATTATTTCCCCGGGATTTTTGCCCTGGGGGAGACGGCGGGTTGCCCCAGAAAGCCCGATAAGGCCATGGTCCTGAAAGCCATGTCCGCCATCGGTGTGACGGAGTGCATTTACGTAGGCGACAGTGAGGTGGATGTGCGCACGGCGAAAAATGCCGGGGTACCCTGCCTCAGTGTCCTGTGGGGCTTCCGGGACAGAGAGCAGATCGGCGGGGCCGTGTACTGCGAGACTGTGAATTGCCTGGTTCCTATGCTGGAGGAAATGGCCTGTGGCAAATGAATTCTATGCGCTCCTTGGCAGGATGCGCTATATCACCCGGTGGGGTCTTATGCGCAACAGCTTCTCGGAGAACATCCAGGAGCACAGCCACCAGGTGGCGGTGCTGGCCCACGCCCTGGCCCTGATCCGCCGGGAGATCCTCCACCTGCCCGGTCCAGACCCGGACAAATGCGCCGTGGCAGCGCTGTACCACGATGCCTCGGAGATCCTGACCGGCGATATGCCCACACCCATCAAGTATTACAATCCCGAGATCCGCAATGCCTATAAGGCCGTGGAGCAGGTGGCCGGGCAGCGTCTGCTGGATATGCTCCCCCCGGAGCTGCGGGGGTGCTACGAAAGCTATGTCCTGGAAAACGACGAGGACCTGAACCCCATCGTCAAGGCTGCGGATAAGCTCTCCGCCCATATCAAGTGCCTGGAGGAACTGAAGGCCGGGAACCTGGAGTTTTCCACAGCTTCTGCACAAACCCTGTCCGCCCTGGAAGCCACAGGCCGGGAAGAGGTCCGCTGGTTCCTGGACAACTGTCTGGAGCCCTTTACAAGAAACCTGGACCAGCTGTAAAATCCTTGACGGCAATTCGATTCTGTGCTATGATATCGGATGGAAACAGGCCGCCATGGTGGAACTGGTAGACACAAGGGACTTAAAATCCCTCGGCCCAAAAACCGTACGGGTTCGATTCCCGTTGGCGGCACCATTTTTAAAAGGACACTCGGAGATGAAATGCTCTGAGTGTCCTTTTTTTGCTCCAAAATGCCAATAATTGCATTGGCAGAATTGATTTTGGAATTCTCGTCCAGATGCGTGTAAATATTGGCGGTCGTTCCGATGGTACCTGTCAAAGTCGGCTTTCGCCTTTCTTAGTCTTACTCGAACCTTTGATAGATTGCTTTTTAGAATTGGTTATCTGTAAATGACTGGCGGCTATTCCTCCACAGCTTATTATCACTGCTTCATCGGTCATATAGTCGGTAAGAAATTGAATGGAATTCAGCAAAGACTGCTTGATGTATTCGGCGGTCATATGTAATCCTCCTTGCAGTTTTTGTGTTGAGAGACACTTCTAACTACAAGGGCCGTTTTGCTAAGCGCACTTAGCAAAATGGCCGCACGAAATTGCATATTTGTCAAGTGCCTTTTGGAAAAAACACAAAAAAGCACCCCGCTGCAGCTCAATTTTGAGCGTAGCGGGGCATTTTGGCTTAACTTAGTGACATTGGGTTCGCAATGACATTTCTTCTAATTGGACACTTCGTCTTTTTGAGACAGCCCTGAACAACGGTATCATACTTTGGTAGGATTTTCTTTTTTCAAAAACTGTGCTATGATACGGTCAAACTGTAAAAAAGCCCCTCCGGCTTTGGGAAAGGAATTGCGGCTATGACAAAAAAGATGGTCATAAAACCGGAAATCAGCCGGAAATTTCAGGAATTTCTAAAGAATGAACGGATATTGTTCTTTAGCGCCCCCTGCGGCTTCGGCAAGACCGCTGTGGCCCAGGCCCTGCTGGAGGGAAGGCGGGTTTGGAAGCTGGAGGGCGAGTCGGCCCGGGGGGCGGATCTGGAGACCAAGAAGGACTGGGACATTCTGCTGATGGAGGATTTCCAGCTCTTTCAGGAAGAGGAGGACCAGCAGGCCCTCTGCGCCCTCATTCGCCGCAGTCCGGACAAGCGCTTTGTGATCCTGTCCCGGGGGAGCCCGCCCGGCTGCCTCATGGCCTTCCAGTATGCGGGGCTTATGACGGTGATCGGACCCAAGGACCTGCTCTTCGACCGGGAGGATATTCGGCAGCTGTTCGATGCCAGCGGCCTGCCGGTCACCGACGGAGAGATCGCCGGGATCCTGAAGGAGTCCATCGGCTATCCTCTGGGGGTGGCCATCACGGCCCAGAATATGTCCTCCGGGGCCCGGTTTAGCCAGGAGATCGTGGGCCGGTCCTACCAGGAGGTCTACCGCTACTTTGAGACGGCGATTTATCAGCGGCTGGACCTGCCCTACCGGCGGTTCCTGCTGGAGCTGTCCCCCTTTGAGAGCTTTAACCTGGAAATGGCCCGGATGGTCTCCGGCAATGCCCACGCCGGGGAGATGCTGGACTGGCTCCAGCGCAATACCACCATGCTGCTCTACGACGGTTTCCGGCAGTACCGCTTCTGGCCCCAGTTCCGGGAGTTTCTCCTGTGGGAGATGGACCATAGCTACTCGCCGGAAAAGCGGAGGGCCCTCTTCAACCGGGGCGGACTGTATTTCGAGCTGAAAGAGGATTACGCCCACGCTCTGGACTGCTACACAAAGGGCGGGGATCATGCCAAGGTTTCGGAGATCCTCATCCGCAATGCAGAGCTGCATCCGGGCATGGGCCATTATAGCCAAATGGAAAAGTACTATCGGAGCCTGCCGGAGTCCGAGATCCGGGCCTCTCCATCCCTGATGCAGGGCATGAGCATGCTGTGCGCCCTGAGCATGGACTATGCCGGCTCCGAGGGCTGGTACAAGAAATTAAAGGACTTCGCCCGGCAGTGCAATCCCAACGACGCGGCGGGGAAGCAGGCCCGGAGCCGCCTGGCCTGGCTGGATATCTCCCTGCCCCAGCGGAAGGTGGACAACCTGACGGAGACCATCCCGGCGGTGTTCCGGCTGATGACCGGCAAGGAGGTCAATCTGCCCCCCTTCTCCGTTACCAGCGCCCTGCCCAGTATTATGAACGGCGGCAAGGATTTCTCCCCCTGGAGCAAGCGGGACGACCTGCTCTATAAGACCGTCCGCATTCCTGTGGAGGCGGTTCTGGGGAAGGACGGGGTCTGCCTGGGGGACTGCGCCATTGCCGAGAGCAAATTTGAAAAAGGGGAGGACATCGGCGGCCGGATGCTTTCCCTGGTGTCCCGCATGAGCGAGATCCAGCAAAACGGCACCCCAGACATAGAGTTTGCCGCCACGGGGCTTCTGGCCCGGAACTATCTGGCCTCCGGCCAGCCGGGGAATGCCCGCCGGGCCCTGGAGTCCCTCCGGGCTAGGCTAGTAGACCAGGGCAACACCCGGTTTCTGCCCAATATGGATGCGGCCCTGTGCCGCATTGCCCTGCACACCGGGGACCTGGACAGTGCCGATGCCTGGTACCGGGAAAAGGCCCCCAGAGATCCCATGCACCTGAACGTGATGAAGCGCTACCAGTACCTGACCCAGGCCCAGGTAGAGCTGGCCGACGGGACTCCCGAGGCGGCGCTGCTGACCCTGGCCCCCCTGGGCCCCTACTGCGAAAACTGCTGCCGGTACATAGACAGCATCCATGTGGATGCGCTCACAGCCCTGGCCCTCTACCGGATGCGCCGGGAGGGCTGGCAGGAGAAGCTGACAAGGGCCATGACCACAGCGGCGGAATTCGGCTTTATCCGCACCCTCAGCGTCTACGGCGCGGCCATTCTGCCCCTGCTGGCAGAGCTTCCCTGGACCGGGAACGACCGGTGGTACAAGCGGCTTCTGGCCGAGGTCCGGCTGCAAAACGCCAACGACCCCCTGTTCCTGCAGCCCCGGCTGGGGAAAAACGATGTACTGACCACCACGGAGAAGCAGATCCTGCGCCTGATCTGCGCGGACAAGAGCAACGCCGAGATTGCCCAGATGATGGATATCAAGCTGACCACGGTGAAGACCCACGTCAGCCATATTCTGGAAAAGCTGGACGTGAACAGACGCAGCGAGGCCAAAACCGCCGCCAGGCGGCTGAAGCTCATCCCGGAGGACTGAATGCCCTCTCCTTACGAGAGGGTGGCAGGGCCAAAGGCCCTGACGGGTGTGGGGCGGACCAAGCCTACAGCAAGGCGATCCCTCAGTCAGCCTGGGGCTGACAGCTCCCTTTACGCAAGGGAGCCTGCCCCTCATCCGCCCGCCGGGGCGGGCACCTTCCCCCAGGGGAAGGTTAGGAATTTTATCGCAAAAGGAGAATGAACCATGAAGAAACGGATCATCAGTCTGATTCTGGCCCTGGCACTGTGTGTCGGGATGCTGCCCGCCCCTGCCTGGGCGGAGGAGGCACCGGGGGCCCAGACCCTGGAGAAAGAAGTTGTCTCTCAAAATGAGGAGCCCCAGCCGGAGCCCGCCCCTCAGAACGAAGAGGGCCAGGAGCCCCAGGGAGAACCGGAACAGGGAGAGCCCCAGGAAGAACCCCAGGGAGAACCCCAGGAAGAGCCGGAACAGGAGGAGCCGCCTGTTCAGAGTGTTCTGAAAGCCAATGCCCCCATGGCCGTGGCAGAGGGGGAAAACGGGGAGGAAGTCACCCTTACCGTTGGTGAACAGAATGGAAAGCTTTTTGATGGGGTGAATAGTGCGGCGACGTTCCCTGTTACTTGCGAGAATGGGAATTTGAATTCCTTGAAAATCACCTTTTCTCCGGAGAATTCTGACCTGACTGCGACAGTATCCGAGGAACAACGGTCACGGTTATGACGGCTGGGAATGCTAAGGCGGGTACCTATCAAATGACCCTGGCCTTGGGGCAGACCAGTCAGACAGTTCCTGTTATTGTAGATGTGCCGTTTACCATTAAAAATAGGGAGATTCAAGTTGCTTCTGACCAAACTTCCGCAACTTTGACATTGGAAGTGGATGTCGCCCCGGAATTGGAGGGACAGGTTCAATATATCTGGATGCCGGACGGAAAGAATTCTGTAGTAACGAATACCAACACGGTAACGCTGTGTCCGGATAATTTGAAGCAAGATGAGAACAACCCCGGAAGATATAGTGCTTGGGTCGATTGTCGGGTTTCCTGTGGCACTTATTTCGGAACTGCAACTCGGAAATTTGTGAAAATCATCGCCTGCGACCATTTGGGTGCTATCCTGTATACCAAAGAGGGTACATGCAGAGGGTGTGGCCAACTGTGTCCGGAGGATCGTCCCTTTATCACGGAGGACGGCGTTGCCATCCAAATTGCTCAGAATGCTAACACTCCGTTCGCCCTAGACGATTATTTCCCCGGAACACTGTATCTGTGGGAGGACTATACAAGAGGCACGGATTTGGATGTCGGGACATTGGATGGTAACGGAACCTTGGAACTGCAAAACCACAATGTATATTCGAAATTGATTTTGGATGATTTCCAGGGCCATTCCTTTAAGATTTATGACGGCTACTTGACCCAACTGACCCTCAATCAGGCCGGTTCGCTGATTCTGGAAAACGTTACCATAGAGAATCCGCTGACGGTTCCGGCGGGGACGGACTTGGAAATCAAGAAGAATGTCGAATTTAAGAATCGTGTCTCTTTCAATGGCCCTGCCAAACTTACCGGAGGTACCTTTAATGCCGGTCTGAGCCATCAGGATGAACAGGACGAACCCCATTCCTGCCTGGAACTTCTGGCCCCGGGCTATGCCTTTGCGGACGGCAACAAAGAAATCATCGATGCCAGTAGGGAATCGATTTCTGGCAAGGTCCAGGTGGTTTCTCACCCCACCTGTACTTACAAAGCAGACAAAGCAGGCAAGTGCGACTGCGGCAGAAGCTGCCCCCATGAATCTCTGAACGAACAAGGCTATTGCACAGTCTGCAAGATGCTGGTGGAGCCTTTTGCCATTGGCGAGCAGGGCTACCGTTCCCTTGAGGAGGCCCAGACGGCAGCCCAGGAGGGGCAGACCATCTACTTGCGGGGCGACTATGAGCTACCGAACCCTGTAGTGATCTCCAAAAACATCACCCTGGACGTGTGCGGTTACACCCTCTCCGGCAGCTCTGAAAATGCGCTGCTCCAAATCACCGGTACGGATGTGACCGTTCAGAAGGGGGACATCTGGAACACTCAGGCCCCGGCGGTAACGGTGAAATCCGGGGCAAATCTGACCGTGAAAACCGCCTCTTTTGGGGGTGGCCCAGACCATGTGCTGGTCGTGGAGCAGGGCGGCCGTGCCGATGTTCATAATGGCGGATTTTTACACGGTGTGCTGTATGTGGACGGCAGCCTGTCCATGAAAAATGGCTTGCAAGCAAATCTGAAGCTGGGGCCAAATGTGGGAAAAATTTCCATCGTCGAGGGCAATTTTGATAGCATTACCCTTGCCGGAGGCAAGGAATACAAAGATCTGCTGGCCGAGGGCAGTGCCTATTGGGCGGACGGAGCATGGGTCAAGCTGGTGGAAGCGCAGGAAAAAACACCGGTGGTTATTGCAGAATGTCCCCACCAGGATGGTTTGGCAGGATCCAAGGCCTGCCCTTACTGCGGCAAGACCTGCGGCCATGGGAACATCGATCAGGCAACCGGCTTCTGTAATGACTGCGGCTATCAGGTGTACAAGGCCAAGGTGGATGATGAAATGATGTCCACTTTCCAGGAGGCGATGGATGCTGCCCAGGCCGGGAAGACCGTGACCCTGCTGGCAGATGACAGTCTGGGTGGAAATCTGACACTGGACAAGAAAATCACGCTGAACATAAACGGATGTACGCTGAAGACCCGTTATTTTACCGTTCAGGCACCGCTCACCATCTGCGGCGGTGGGGAAATCGAAAGTGATTTCTCTTTCAATGCGCAGGTGACAGTCCAAGGAACAAGGCTGAAAGCACCTAAAGGGGTAGTTGAGAAAGGCGGCAGCCTGTGCATAGATCAAGGCGCAACCGTGAATCTGGTGAGTGTCTTCCCGGGAGGTTCCCTGGAACTGAAACAGGGCACTGTTGGCATTCTGTATGTAGCAGATGGCGGTAAAGCGCGCCTGAGTTCCGGCACCGTCACCCAAAAGCTGGAAATGGAGAAAGGAAATATCCTGTCCATTCTGCCCCAGGGAAAGGCACTGGAAAAGGATGGCAAAATTGTAAACGGCAACGAGTCTAATGTGATTGGCCCGGTAACGGTGGTTGACCATACCCACATGTTTGACGGAAGCACCACCTGCCCCTGCGGGTATACCGCGGCGGCGACGCTTGCCACAGAAGCGGGGAAACAATATTTCGCCGACTTTGGCGATGCCCTTGAGGCGGCAAAGGCTGCCTCCGGCTCCACCCTCACCCTCTTCCAGGACGTGGCCCTGACAGGGGAGAGTAACCTCTACATCGACAGCGGCACCTTCACCATCGACTGGAACGGCCACACCCTTTCCGGTGAAATGGGTAACGATCTTTTGCTCATTACGAGCACGGCCAATGTGACACTGACAGACAGCGTTGGCACCGGCGGCGTTCACAATGTAAGAGGAGCGGCCATAGGTGCCTACGTGGGGTCCCCGGGCAGCCTGACCATCCGGGGCGGCGTCTATTCTCCTCAGCTATGGAAAGGTGAGCGCGCTTACGGATCCATCCAGATCAGCGGCGGCGAATTCCAGAACCCCACAGATGGCGGAAGGTACGGGGCGCTGTACTGCGACACCGGTGCCCTGGCGGACCTGCTGGCCCCGGGCTATACCTTCGCCTATGAGGATGATGACTCGCTGTTCGATGTCTATTCTCAGAGAAATCCGGATGCCTGTAGAACGGTTTATGTGGTGGCGCATACCCACGAAAGCTTTGATGAGGACGGCGTGTGCGCCTGCGGCTACAGCTGCCCCCACGAGCACTGGACGAACGGCATGTGCGATCTGTGCGGCAAGGTCTGTGACCACGAGCGTTACGAAAACGGCAAGTGCACCGTCTGCGGCTATCCCTGCCCCCACGAGGACGTAACGGAAAATGGCGGCGTTTACACCTGTGATATCTGCGGCCTGACCATGACCGTCATGGTGGAGACTGCGGACGGTAATGTCAGCTACACCACCGACCTGGCCGCCGCCCTGAATAACGCCGAGGACGGCACCACCGTGACGCTGCTGGGCGATGTGTCTCTGGAGAATAGCGCATACATCAAAGACGGCAAAGAAGTCACCCTGAACCTGAACGGCCACAATATTACCCGGGCGGGCTGGCAGATCATCCAAGTGAAGGGCAATACCGACGACGGGACTAAGGCGAAGCTCGTCATCACCGGCTCCGGCGAGATTCGATTCAACGTGAAGGCCATTGACGGCGGTCAGCTGGATATGAGCGGCTGGACGGGAACGGTAACGTGCGTCGACCTTGAGAATGCCTGCGACTTGGTCGGCCCCATCGGGAACGGCCATCTGGGTGAACTGAATATCAGCAATTGGCGCAGCGACAACAAGGGAACCATCCTGCTCCAGGGCGGCACCATCGGCAAGCTTTGGCTGAACAGCTTCGAGAGCTTCCAGATGACCCTGGGGAGTCTGCTGAAATCCGGCTGCGCCGCCAAGAGCGGCAGCGAATATCTGCCCTATGACCATGCCATCCAAAACGGCGGCTCCGTTAACGACCTGACCATCGTACCCTGCCCCCACACCGGCCTGGATAGCTCCGGCCGCTGCACCTACTGCAATACCACAGGCTTTGTGGCCACCGTGACCAAGAACGGCGTGACCGCCGGTTATACCGATTTCCTATCGGCACTCGACGAGATTTGCGATGGCAAGCGCGGCACATTGAAGCTGCTGAAGGATGTACCCGTGGAGGAAGGTCACCCCTTTGGTAGGATAAGCGGCATCCTGGATCTGAACGGCAAGAATCTGGCGTGCGACCTGACATGCATTCAGGGAAGCAGTTTGCAGATCGTAAACAGAGGCAGTGACATGTCCAGAATGGAGAGGCTGGAGGTGTATAACGGCGCAAAGGTGACCATTGCCGATACCGCCGGAAGCATCCACTTCAATGTAGTGTGGGTTGAAATCGGCTCCGTAGCAGACCTGCTGCCCGAGGGCGGTGCCTACATTGCGCATGACGGAACCTGGATTTCCGCCGCAGATGCGGCCGCGATTCAATCCTTGGAAAAAGTAGCTGTGAAGGAAGCCCCCGTCAAGAGCGTGACCCTCACCGCCAACAAAACCACCGTCACCTACGGCGAGAGCCAGACCGTGACCCTGACCGCTTCCGCCACGCTGAGCGAGGGCGGAACTGCCAGCTACGCCTGGGCTGAGGTAAAGTCCGACGGCACTGTCCAGACCTTCCCGGAGGAAGTCGGTACCAGCTTCACCCTGCCTGCGGGCGTGAACGCGGGCGAGCATACCTACCGGGTTTCCGTCACCGTGGGGGACTACACCCTGAGTGAGGACATTCAGATCACCGTGACCAAGGCTAAGGGCATTCTGGTAAACAAGGACTATCCCACCGAGTTTACCTACGGCGACACGGTTCCCACCCCCAAGGCCGAGAACTTCACCTCCAATCACCCGGACGGTACGTTCAGCTACCATTGGAAGACAGGGAATAATTCCGGGTTGGAACCAGGCGCGAATCCGGTAGACGCTGGTACCTACATCCTGTATGCGACTTGGACGGCAGGAACCAACCACACCACAGCCAGTTTGAGCCTGGCAGTCACGATTCAAAAGGCCGCCCAGACCGCCAACATTGCGGTGGTCAACGAAACCATCTCCGGCAAGGGCGACGGCGGCGTGACCCTGCTGCCCTCCGCAGAGGGTTATGAAAGCCGGAAGAAGGGCGAGACGACCTTTGAATCGATACCGGCATCCCAGGGTCAGACCTTTAAGACGCTTGCCCCGGGAGTCACCTATGAAATCCGTCTGGCAGAGACGAAGAACTACCTGCCCTCCGCTATTCAGGAGATCACCGTCCAGCCCGGCCGGAAGCTGAAAGTCACCCTGCCGGAGAATCAGAAAGGCTACACCCTGACGGCAAGCAAGACCCAGCTGGACTGGCACGAGGATGTGGAGCTGAGTTTCCAACTGGATTCCGTGGGTGCGTATAAGGCCGCAGATTTTGGCATCTGGGCGGAAGCTGGAAGCGAGAAAACGAAGCTGACCCTCGGCAATGATGGTGCGGTCACACTGACTGCCCCCGAAAAGAATATCACCATCACCGTCACCGGCGTGAGGACGGACAACGTGGCACCCCAAGCCTCCATCCGGGGCAGACTGCGTAAGGACAGCGGTTACTATGTCAAGTGGGAGGGCTTCCGGGAGAACCCGGCGGACGACTATGTGAACGGCGATTTTGTGATTTCGGCAACGGATCGTGTCTCCGGCGTGGCCGACTTCTGGTACTACCTGTCCGACAAGCCCCTGACCCTGGAGGAACTGAAGGGAATGAACGGCGCTTTCTGGGCGCGGCCGGCGAATCAAGGCAAGGTGTCTATCACCGAGGACGGGGAGTACTACCTCTACGTCAAGGCGCTGGACAAGGCGAATAATGCGGGCTACGCCTGCACCGGCAAGCTGGTCAAGGAGAGCAATCCGCCCACCTTCTCCGGCGTGAAGGACGGGGAAACCTACTATGTGTCCCAGCAGATGGAGATTCATGACGACGGTATGCCGGACTGGTATATGACGAATGGCTCAATCGGAGAGGTTCCGAATGGCGGAAATGAGAATCCGATCAAGCTGCGGCTGCCAAACAACGGCAGTTCCTATACCTTCACGGTGGGTGACCGGTGCGGCAACGAGGCCAAAATTACCGTGTACATGAAGCCCCTTTCCGACCTGACCCAGCCCCTGGACAGCATTCAGGAAGACACAATTCGCAAATCCGACCGTGCCACCCTGGACGATGTGGAAGCGACCCTCAAGGGTCTGGATGTGACCTATGCCACCGAGCCGGAGAAGAAGGAAATTAACGATGCGCTGGCTCGGATTGCGGAGCTGCATCAGGTTCTGGATCAGGTGGCGGCGGTAGAGGCGCAGATCGATGCCCTGCCGGATTCCGTGGAGCCGTACCAGCAGACCGTGGAGGATACCCAGATCAAGCCCGCCCGGCAAGCCTACAGCGACCTGACCGACCACCAGAAGACCCTGGTGGACAGCACGAAACTTGACAAGCTGGTTCGGCTGGAAGCCCAGTTGAACGCCTGGACGATTACCGAGGGCGACGGCCAGACCTGGTACAAGGGCAGCTGGAACCCCTTGAGTTTCACCGTCAACGGCCAGACCCGGAAATTTTCCAAAGTCCTCTTGGACGGCAAAATGCACATCACGGCGACTCCCAGTTTCCTGGCAGTCAGCGGTTCGATAGACGAACCGTTTACCCTGACGCTGAAGCCGGAGTTTTTGCAGGTCTGGATGAAGCCTGGCGAACACACACTCACGGTGATCTACGGGGAAAACAACAGCGGAACCGGCACAGTTACCTTCACCGTCGAGATACCTGCCAATTACCTGGATGTGACGGGCAAACCGGAATTTGACGGCAAGACCACCGTGACCGTCGATGGGAAGGAATATCCCATTGAGGAAATGAACGGTACGCGTTATGTCAACCTGCCGGAAACCGGCGATCTGCTGACCATCTACTCCTTTAAGAACGGCACGCAAGAAGGCTCCTACACCAACTATCCCATAGGTATGCAGGTGTTCCGTATTACCCGTCAGGAAGGCGGCGCGAAGGCCGAAGAAATCACCGAGTTTGCGAATCTTCTGAACTACGCCGGCTGCTCCATCCGCCTTACCGGCACCAAGGGCATCCGCATGATCACCGGCATCGGCGAGAATGCGAGAACGGCCCTGACTGGTGCCCGGGGCCTGGGGGGCTACACCCTGGAAGAATACGGCACTGTGGTCGTGCGGGGAGTCGGGACCCCCACCCTGGAAAACAGCAAAAGCCACAACTTCGCCTACAAAAAGGACAAGGCTGACCCGATTTTCAGCAGAGCGAACGGGATGATCCAGTACACCAACGTCCTGGTGGGCTTCAGTCTGGAGGACTGCAAGGATACGCTGATCCTGCGGCCCTATATCAAGCTGAAGGATATGACCACCGGCGAAACCGTCACCCTCTACGGCGGCTGCGTCAGCCGGTCCATCGGCTATATCGCCAAGCAGAACGAGAATACCTACAAGCCCGGCACGGCAGGCTACAAGTACATCCGTGAAATCATCGATGCCGTCTACGGCAAGACGGAGCAGGGAGGAGAAACCAAATGAAAAAATATATGGCCTTGCTTCTGGCCCTGTGCCTGCTGACGGCAGGCTGCGGAAAAGGGCAGGAGGCCCCCACAACGGAGCCTCCCGCCTCCACGGCCCCCACCACGCAGGAGACAGCGCCGGAGACCACCGCCCCGGAAACCACCGCACCCAAAACCAGGGAAGTCCAGGTCATGGGGGACCGCATCCCGGTGATCCGTCTGCTGCTGGAGGGGGGGCAGACCCTGGAGGTCACGGGCTATGAAGGAACTTATGCCAGGGTCACGGCGGGAAAGGAACAGGGCCTTGTAGGGACGGGCTTCCTCCGCTTCCCGGATGAGCCCTTTGAGCGCCGCACCGCCTACGCCCTGTGGAACGCGGGGCTCTACCCGGACTTCTCCTGCCTGGGAGAACCCCTGGAAAAGCTGGCCACCAACACCAAATTGGAGGTACTGGAGGAACTGGAAAACTGCCTGTATGTACAGGCAGGGGAGCAGACCGGTTTCGTACCCCTGGCCCAGCAGAGCCGCTACCCCTATCAGGCCCCGGCAGACAACGGCTCCGGCAGCTCCGGCGGCTCCGGCAGCTCCGGCCCCCAGGACGGCGGCGACATCACCCTGATGCACCCCGGCACCCTCCGGCTTCTGGCTGACAAGGTGAAAACCGGCGAGGCCAAGGTGAAGGTCTCCGGCGTGCCTCTGGTGCTCCGGTTCTGTGACTACGGGGACAGGGTTTCCGTCCTGGAATCCGGCACCGCCCCGGAGCTTCCGGGCTACACCGCCATCCTGGAATCTGACGGCACCACCGCCTATATTCCCACAGCCTGGCTGGCCGATGCCCAGACCTTCACCCCCTGGGAAGGGTATGCGGGGAGTAACTGCAAGCTCTACGAACACTATCTGCTCCTTGGCAAGGAGGTCAAGACTTTGTATACCAACAAGCCCCTGACGGTACTCTGGGACACAGGGCTCACCGCCCTGGTCCAGGCAGATGGGGAGCGGTTCTACGCCGCCTCCGCCACCCTGCGCCAGACTCCGCTGGTGGTAACCCCCGCCCCGGAAAGCGGCGGCAGCAGCGGCGGCTCCTCCGGCGGCAGCAGCGACCTGTGGACACCACCGGCACTGTAACAGCCAATCGCCCCACAGAGATTGCCTCACTAAGGTCTCAAATGGGTCAAAATAGCCTAAAAGAAGCTGTCATTGCGAGCCAGTGACCGACGTCACTGGCGTGGCAATCTCCCGGATAGAAGTAAATCCCCTCGATTTTCGGACGTAATTGTTCGAAAATCGGGGGGATTGCCACACCAGTCTGCGGACTGGTTCGCAATGACAGACATTTCCTCTGTTTGGGCACTTTGTCT
>ERZ773115.776-NODE-776-length-32786-cov-2.933396_pt1 | contig 32786 bp, 29 predicted proteins | sample MGYA00511116_ERZ773115 | MGnify/ENA primary metagenome ERZ773115 (study PRJEB29015, sample SAMEA2737869) | human gut metagenome | biome: human gut; feature: human-associated habitat; material: faeces | place: China | collected 2012 ... | reverse complement strand
GCAGATGACGGATATCGGTTGTCAGGTGTCCTTTGTTTTGGAACCAAGAAAGAGTCTGATCATGGTATTTGATGAGGAAGCCGATACACCATCTTTGGAAGAAAAGACGGTTGGCAAGCGTTTGTCAGACTGCATGTATGAAAAGAAAGAAAAGCAGGAGCAACCGACAGAAATAAAGACATGGAAGCGCAGTATCTGCTCTGCCTTAGACCATCCAAAGTTTGCGGATGCAAAAGATGTCAGCCTGCCGGATCATCTGGAAGAAGAAAAGCCGAAATTCTGTGGTTTTGTGCGTTATGAGACCAAGATCACAAGCGATGGCGGTGATAAGATCTTAGAGATCACAGACGCCGCAGAAGGCCTGGAAGTCTTTGTGGACGGTCAGAGCCTTGGCTTGCAGATCGTACCGGAGTATCTGTATGACTTGAGTGGATATTTGAAAGCGGGTGAGCATGAGATCGTCATTGAGGTTGCCACAACGCTCTGGCGTGAGAATGCCAGTGGCATGCGTGCCAAGATGATGGGCGAGAGCAAGCCGACATCAAAGTCCGGTCTTTGCGGTAAGGTATATCTCTGGAATAAATAAGAAAAGTAAGACAAATGAAAAGACTACAGGGAATGTGGAAAATACATCCTCTGTAGTCTTTTCGCTTGCTTAGTTTACGGAAATTTGGCGTAACTGGTTGTCTAAGGCTTTTAGTTCATCATCTGAAATCTTGCCATAGGCAAGTAAGTCGCGCAGTTTCATATCGCTGACCATAGAAGTTCCGTTGCTGTCATCGAAAGCAGCACTCATACCTTTTGCCTGCTCGGATAGACCGGCAATCAAAGCATCAATCATTGGTGCTAAGAGTGTAGCGGCTTCTGGAATAGCCATCACGTGTGCAAAAGTACAGTCAACGGTCAGATAATCCAGGTAATTGTCATTGATATGGGCAGGACAGAGCGGTTCTGTCATGCCTTCGAGTGTGCATTCGCCAAAAATGTCTTTTAACCAACCAATACTGTCTTCCACCCAATGTGGTACGCGGGAACAGATGGTTTGTGGACGCGTGTCCTGAATACTGCTTTCGCATGTGGAAAAACCATGTGGTCCATAAGCATAAATATGACTTTCAAAGGCAACACCGTTGTCTGATAAAGCACGCATAAAATCAATGGAGTTGTTGATCGGAACCATGCTGTCTGTGCGTGTTGCAAAGACGAAGCAAGGTGGTGTTTTCCGGTCTACAGCGGAGATGGTCTCCGGTGCATTTGGATTGCAGGCCTGTACATGCTGACTGGTTACAGCATATCCTAAAATAGCAGCATTTGGGCGGTTCTGTGCAAGTGTTGCGGCAGCGGTTGCCAGATGTCCACCGGCAGAAAATCCGATGACTGCAATTTTATCTTCGTAGATGTGCCAGGTATCTGCATGGGAACGGATCAGTGTCATTGCCTGCTCGTAATCATTGAGTGGATTTGGCCATGTACAATCATCCATAACAGAGTAGCGCAGAACGAAAGCGTGATATCCGGCTTTTGCAAAAGCAAAGGCAACAGGGTCGGCTTCGCGGTCAGAACACATCTGATAAGCCCCACCCGGAAGAATCAGTACAGCCGGGCGCTTAGCAACACAGCCGAATCCTTCCCCGCAATCTTGTATGTAAGTTGTCAGTGTGACATTTCTTTCTTCATTTAAGGTCAATACTTCTGTATTCATGAAAAATCCTCCTTGTATCTATCAATCATTTACTAAGATACCATTATAAATGATTTTCTCTTTTTACACCAGATAATATATGCGATGATACCGGTGATGGTCTCCGCAATCGGAAAAGCCATCCATACGCCTGTGGCACCAAAAATACGGCTGAGCACAAATGCAGCAGGCATGATAACGATAGCGTAGCGCAATAAGGAAATGATTAAGGATGGGAGCCCCATACCAATACCTTCAAGCGCACCGGAAGTGGTTACGGATATAGCAGAAACGATAAAGCCAATACTGATGATGTGCAGGGCTTCAACGCCAAGCGAAAGCGTGTTGGTGTTTGTGGTAAAGAGTCCAAATAAGCGCTCCGGCATAATCCAGGAGAGTGTGGTTCCTAACAGCATAAGGAAGACGGTCAGCACGAGACCGGTCGCATAAATGTTGCGTACACGTTTGCCTTCGCCTGCGCCGTAATTGTATCCAACGAGAGGTCGGATACCCTGAACAATACCGGTGGCAGACAGATAGATAAATGTCTGTAATTTGTAATACACACCAAGTACCATGACATACGTCTCTGAGAAACCGGCTAAAATAGCATTTAACACAGAGATTAAAAAGGACGGCAGCGCCATGTTGAGTGTTGCCGGGATTCCTACGCCGTAGAGTCTTTTCAGAATCGAAGCATCTGGTTTGCAGTCAGCAACGGTAATATGAACAACGCGGGGCTTGCGATAGTAAAAAATGAAATAAGCAACCAGCGTCAGCACCTGACCGGATCCGGTTGCAAAGGCGGCCCCCCAGATTCCCCATTTTGGAAAAGGACCAATGCCAAAAATGAGAAGTGGATCCAAAATAATATTTGTTACAAAGCCTACCAACATGCAGACCATTCTTTCATCCAGCCGATTGCCTGGAAAATTTTCTCATAGGTAATACCAACGGTGACGACAGGAGCAAATAAAAAGACCAGATTGGCATACGTCAAAGCAAGAGAGAGCACATTGGTATTGCTTGTGTACATGGACAAAAAGCTCTTCATGCCAAGAAGCCCTAAAATGGTTAAAAGAATACCGTGGATGAGGTTGAAAAATACGCCCTGACTTGCAGCGAGATCTGCTGTCTTTTGCTCCTTTGCACCGAGGAAAAAGGCAATGGCAGCATTGATACCGACACCAAAGCCGACGGCGACAGAGGTGATGATATTTTGCGCTGGAAACACAAGAGAGAGGGCTGTCATGGCATCCTCACTCAGCTTTGCGATGAAATAGCTGTCAATGATGTTGTAGAGAGAATTGACTGCCATGGAAACGACCATGGGAAGTGCCATGGAAAGTACCAGTGGCAGTATTTTCTTTTCTTTCATAAATGTCTGATTCATGTTTGTATATCCTTTCGAAATTAAATGAAAGCACAAAAAAATCGCCAGCAGCAAAATGAAGTGTACATTCTACTGTGGCGAAAAAAGTCTATGCCTGAAAAGTCCACATCCCACAAAGCGAAAGCGATGTAGGTTTTAGGAGTTTATTATATAGGGAGAAGGCAGATGTGTCAATGGGATATTGCGCGTGGGAAGATCGTGTGTACACAAAACATGTGATCTTTTTCATAAATATCAATCATGCCATTATGCTTGGAAACGATCATGCGGACACTTTTTAGTCCAAGTCCATGTTCCGCGGAATCACTTTTCGTGGTTTGAAGTTGTGGATTTTTGTCTAATATGGAATCTGTAATATAGTTTTGTATCACGGTGCTTATGATGTGTTCATTTTCCGTTACTTCAAACCTGATGCGGCGGTTTTTTGAATCTTCCATCTGTTCAGCTTCTATGGCATTATCCAGAAGGTTGGAAACGGCAATCATGTAATCCATGTTCTGGTAGCGGGGATCCAATGCAACCTGCATATGCAAAACAATAAAGTTCTCCTGGCAAATGGATAGTTTGGTGTGCAGGACCGCATCCAGCATTTTATTGTCGGTGTAAGAAATTTCTGTACTTTCCGGTACGGAATTTAGTAATTCATTGATATTCATAAGAACATCTTGTGTTTTTCCCTCTTCAAGCAGTATGCGATAGTTTAAAAGAAGGCGTTTTATATCATGCTTTGTAATACGGATAAGATCATATTTCTTTTCTATTTCATGGAATTGTTTCTCCTGCTCTGTAATCTGCATTTTTAATAGAGTATTTTCCAAGTGATTTTCTTGTTCCTTTGATTGCAGATTGAGAAGATGCAAACCAATCACTGTCGTTGGAAGAATGCTAAAGGAAATGAGCAGACAGATTCAATTTAGTGCTGTATGGGATGGCGCAAAATATACAAGGATGATATGCACCAGAAAAGCCACGATAAAATCGGATAGAAAAAAGAGAACAGAGATACCAAGTCCGGGATGATTCTCGTGTGCTTTGTGCGAAAACAATCTTTTTAGGTAGTATAAGATCATAAATTCTATGGTGTAGTTGACAAAGATGTAAAGGACGCGGATATAACTTCCGCTGGTATATAAAGTTTCCTGTGTATAAGCACCGGATAAAAGGAAAAGGTTGGTCACAAAAGTGGTCAGCAGGAGATCGGTCAGGTTAAAAAGAAGCAGAAGTAATATTTTTTGCCATACGGATCCCTGATAAAAAAGAATGAGGACGGCAAGGGATATGACCATGGCAATGATAGAAAAAGCAGTATTGGAAAGATATGTATGCGGAATACATCCCAAACATATTTCAAGTCCACCGATGGCAATGAGATAATATAAACGAAAATGGGTGGAATGTTGGAAAAAAATATCTGCACTGAAACAGAAAAAAATAAAGGTCAGTGCAAGTGCAGCGAGTTCCACGAAGTTAAATAGTAAGGACATGAGAGTGACTCCTTTCCCATTCCATATAAGTGTTATGAAATGTCTGAATACAACTACGAGAAAGAAAAAGTTGCGTATTATCCGTTAAAATAACGGAATTATTATAAGGGATCTTGACATGCGCAAGATTGATCATACACCCTTGGTGAATGCGACAAAAGCCATGCTGGCTCAAAAGTGGCTCATAAGAGGAGAGTTTGTCCCGTGTATGAATTTCCCGTTCAAAGCAATGAAAGATCAGGTAATGCCCTTTGACGTCAATATAGCGGATGTGATCCAAATCAACGAGGACAGGAGTCCCCTTCTCGGTGAGTTCCAACTGGAATGGCTTGATCGTTTTCCGGTGAAAATCCAGAAATGCCATGAGGGCTTCACTTAGTTCTTCCGTGAGCATTTCCTTGCGGATATAACGCAATGGGGTATAACGGAGTGATTGAAATACATAATGATCAAGACTGCTGATAAAGATGATTGCCTGACGCTTCGCATCAATCCCGGCTCGCAGCAGGGAGGCGAGTTCTAAACCAGATTGTTCTGGCATTTGAATATCAAGGAAAATTAAATCTAAAGAAGAAAAATCCATTGCAAGTAGTTGTTTTCCGGAGGAAAACAAAGATATGCTGATAGATTCATTCGTATTGGCAAAAAAATGTTCGATTTTCGTTTGAAGATAATCCGAGAAGATGAAATCATCATCACAAATTCCAATATGTATCATAGCTCAAAACTCCTTTGGTATATTGCGTAGCTTCATTATACATTATACGATGAATTTTGAAATGCAAAATAACAGAATACAGCCAGAATCTGACAGAATCCTGCCAACACGTTGTCAGAGGCGATAAGTTTTGCTATATCTGAAATCAACAGGAGGAAATTTCATGTCTTTGGAAGTTCTTGAAACATACACTGATAATGATATTGGACAATTGCAGGAGTAGTGTATAGCATCTATGCATCCAGAGGTGTATCTGTGGAAGTACCAGTATCATTAGCATAATAGATAATTCATTAGGAGATTTATCGTGATAGGGAAAAAAGAAATATATATTGGCTTGAAAAATGAAAGATATGATAGCATCTTACGGATATTGGATGAGAAGAAAATTAAATATGAGGTAAGAAAAATGGAAGAACATTATGTCCTGGATATAAATCGTGGTGGAGCGGTAGGACGTTTTGGCGAAAATAATGAAAGCAATAAGTGCGTAAGAATACTTATATCCAGAAAGGATTACAAAAGGGTAGGGGAGTTATCACAGTAATTTGCAACACAGGACACTTTTTCTAGTTAAAAGGTGTCCTTTTTTTGTGCCCTGACAGACAGTAGAATACAAGTAGAAATCAAAAATGGGGGTAGCAAATGAAGTATTATTTAGCGATTGATATTGGCGCATCCAGTGGACGCCATATGTTAAGTTGGATAGAAGACGGCAAGATGCGCTTGCAGGAAGTCTACCGTTTTTATAATGGCATGGATCAGGTGGACGGACATCTTTGCTGGGATGTGGGACGTCTTTTTGCCGAGATTGTCGCCGGTATGAAAGAGTGTAAAAAGATCGGCAAGATCCCGACCTCTATGGGGATCGATACCTGGGCAGTTGACTATGTGCTTTTGGATGACAAGGATCAGGTACTGGGAAATTCCTATGCCTACCGCGACAGTCGGACGGATGGCATGGATGCCCTAGTCTATGAAAAGATCCCGCAGGAAGATCTGTATGCCAGGACCGGTATCCAGAAGCAGATCTTTAATTCCATCTATCAGTTGATGGCACACAAGACACAGGAGGCAGAACTGCTTGGAAAAGCCAAGACTTTCCTTATGATCCCGGATTATTTCCACTTCCTGCTCACAGGTGTAAAGAAGCAGGAATATACCAATGCATCCACCACTCAACTGGTCAATGCCAAGACCAATGATTGGGACTATGATCTGATCGCAAAACTGGGTTATCCGAGAGACATCTTTTTGCCGATCGAAATGCCGGGTACAGAGGTCGGACATTTGAGCCAGACGATACAGGATCAAGTGGGCTTTGATTGCAGCGTGGTACTTCCGGCAACACATGATACGGGGGCGGCGGTCATGGCAGTGCCGAGCCTGTCGGACGATACGCTCTATATCAGTTCCGGCACATGGTCTTTGATGGGAACGGAATTAAAGACAGCAAATTGCAGCCCGGACAGTATGGCATGCAATTTTACAAACGGAGGCGACAGCCATCGGCAATATCATGGCGCAGATGATCGCCGCATGCGAACTGCAGGACTTGGTAGAAGCGAGAAAATGTGTATTCCTTTCATTTGAAATACTAGGAGGTATTTATGAAGAAAAAGTTATGGGGATTTGGAATGGTTTTGTGTCTGATGTTGGCATTACTGGGGTGTGGAAAGTCAGGTGGCACAGAGGATAAGACAAAAACAGCGGAACATTTGTTTACAACAATCTTTTCGACGGATGAGGCTATGGTAGATAGTTTTCGTCAGATTTCTGGACAGGAGGATCTAGATGTGTGGGCTCAGAAATATTTTGGCGATGATATGACAGAGGATGGCTTGCAGGCTGCTATGCAGGGGCGCACCCTGTCGCAGGGAATTGCGCTGCAAGAGAATGGGACGACCATGGAGACACAAAAGATCGCGATAGAGAAACGTGAAAGTGCTGGGGATAGTGAGTGGTATGATTATACAGCCATCATACAGACTTCGGAAGGAACACAGGAATTTACAGGAAGCCTTCTACTCAAAGAGACCGATGGCAAATGGCTGGTTCATGATATTACAGGGAGAAAATAAATGAGTACCTCAAAGAAGAGAAGGATTGCGCTTGGATGTGGTTTACTTGCAATAGTAATATATGTGATTGGATACATATGTACGCGAGATGGTTTGGTCTTGCAAATCTATAATGAAACAGAACAGGACATTTCAGGATTATATATTACATGTGGCAGTGCAGATGATAAACAAATAATACCGACAATAAGAAAAGGACAGCACATTAAAGTTCAATATAACCAAGATCAATATTCGGAAACAGCCGTTTGGATTTCTTATTACGACAAGAATCAAGAGGAACAGACATACCTATTAGTTGGTTATATGGAGAAAAATCAGGCAATTCTTTCAAGGATTACTATAACTAATGTTGATGATAGTGGAGTTCTACAAATAAAGGAAAAACAGATATTAGATTTTTAGATGGCAAGGAGGAGAGCTTATGAAAAAAAGCAAAAAATTTATAGCATTATCAATGGTGCTTATGAGTGTCTTGGGATTTGGTATCGTTTCAAACGCACAGACATTACCTTTTGAATTTCGTATAGGACATGGAGGGGCAGGAAGTTCCGGTCCTGCAAGCAAGGAAGATAATGAACAAAATGCGAAGTACTATTTGATTGCGCAGGATTCGGAGTATGTTGTAAACGGCAGTCTATATGCATACGGAAGATGGACACCATGAGAAAATCCAGCATACGACTTATGGCAATCGCTGGTTGCAGCGCACTTTTGCTAGGCGTGGTTACATATTCTGTTTGTCATCCTGGACAGGAGATACTTGTAACTGGGCATGATGAGACGGGGGAATCTATGAAGGAGATTCCCTCGTCCTATCAATTAGAGATCAGCGATAATAAAAAGATTAATGCAAAAGTGGTTGTACCGGATGCCGTCAGGGAAAAGGGATATCACAGTGCCACAGCAAAGATGATTACATTAGATGAGGAATACTTATACCAATACTTTGATGGTCAATACCATATTACAGAGAAAGAAAAAGTCGAGAATGGCGCGGACGAAAACGATTGTATTTATTATGGAAGCACGGATGGTGCTACAATGTTTCTTTATGGAAATACCATGTATGGAGTGGATGTGGAAACGCAGTTACAGACGGATATTATATCGACGATTCGGGATATAGATGATGAGATGTATAATGGCAATCTTTTTCCGAGGGAGGAGAGTCTGGAAAAATTTTCAATAGAAGAGTGCGATAAGAAAGTTTCTGATTTTCTTGATGAGGCAGGGAATGTTTGCCCGATACAGATTTTTCATCGTACGTTGGATGCGGATATCTTGGCAGAAGAAGCCTATGCATTACAGGATGATGGAAGTTACGAAAAAATAGGACGTCAATGGACAGATGACGATAATGGTTATATCTGTAATATATTCCTGCTCTGCAATGATACACCGATTTACGATCAGAAGAATCTGCGCTATGGTTGGCGGCTACAGGACAATAGTATGTGGCAGATGACGGTCACGAGAGGCAAGATTGCATCCGCATCTCTTCGGGCTTTTTATGAGATAAACTACAGTGATGCCTGTGAAAATATGCTGAGTTTGGATACCGTAGCAAGTCTGTGCGCCAAGCAAATGCAAAGTATGGACGAAGCGAGTGAAATTACGATTGCAGAAATATATCTGATCTCTATTCCGTTGAAAGTGAGTCAGAAAGAATATCAAATGCGCCCGGTTTGGCTCTTGCAGGGAACACAGAAGGAGACTTTTGAGGGAATGGACAGGCCTTATGTCGGAGATATCGTATATGCAATTGATGCTGTGAGTGGAGATTTGTTATGAAGAAATATAGGATTTTTGAGAAATACTTTCTTAATACAATTTTTTCAGTTCCTTTTTGGTTAGGGTGCATTTTGACAACTTTGACCTGTTATCTGACATTACAATTTCAGGCGGATTACAGGGCTAGTGCAGTATTTGAATTTCGGATGATCCATGATAAGGCGCAATCGTTTCTTACTCTGATTCCGGGTGTATACGGTGCGGCATTGGTTTATTATCGGGATATCAAGGATCAGAATTACAAAAATGTAGTTTCACGGATTCCACTGCGCATCTACGTGCGAACCCAGACGGTAGTTTGTGCAGCATGTACCTGGCTGATCTCGGTTCTGGGAAATATGCTTTTTATTGTGACTTATGGAAATGTTTATGGATGGTATGATGTGCGGGAAGATGCAGTGATGCTGAATGAACTCTTCCGTGGATTTTTGCCGGAGCATATGATGAGCTATTTTTTGTTGTCGGCAATGCAATTGGCACTGTTATCAGTAATCATTTCACAAATAGCGCTGACCATATCCGTAGGAATTCCTCAACTGGCGATTATCTTTTCCCTGCCGGTGGGAATTTATTATTTCATGGGAATTTTAGCCAGGGGAGAAATGCTAGATCCACACAATCTTTTTCTCGGTGGAATGCTTCTGTTTCAAAATGCCTGGCTACACTTGTTTTTTGTGCTGGGACTAACCATTCTGGTCACAGTGATAGGTGACAAAATATCATATCTACTGTGGTATTGGAGGGTGCATTATGTTTAATGGAGGATATTTTCGGTATATAGGGCATAAGCATTTGGTTTCGTGGAAAATGCTTGCCATTGTAGTGGTTTCTGCACTCAGCATGGATAGTTTTCTGGCGGAACTCCGGAGGTATTGCCTACAGGAGGGAGAGCAGTTGTCACCATGGGGGATGCCTTTAATCTGGGACAAACAATATGTAAGTGTTATTTTTTTATTAATCTTCTTGTTTGCAATTGCGGATTTCCCCTTAGACCGGTCAAAAGAAAAGTACGTGATTTCTCGTATTGGAACAACACGCTGGATCTGGATACAGCAGATATATTTGATTGTCTTTTCCTTTTTATATGTAATGATGCTTTTGGTGCTACAGTTTATTTTATTGTTACCGGTGACGACATGGACGATGGAATGGGGAAGGGGCTGGGAACGTCTGACGAATGAACAGATGCGGATGAAGTATACGATGATTCTTACGATTCCTAAGGAACGCATTTATAATCAAGATGTCATTAAGACGAATGCCTGCTACCTGTTGTTGCTTTTTCTGATTCTGGTTTTTATGGCAGAATTGGTATTGTGGCTGAATATGTATCACAAATTGGTTAGTGCGTTACTTGCGGCAATGCTAGCAATCATTCCGTTATCCGGTAAGTTGTCTGGTCGGATTTTTTTCTTTATCCCTACAACCTGGATGCAGCAAAAGGTGCAATATAGTGTGTACCAGACAAATCAACCGACACTGGAATATATGTATTTATGTTTGGGGTTAGCTATAGTTTTATTGATTTTGTTTGGTATGGAGCGTTGCAGTAGAACGCAGGAGAATAATCGGAGGAGATATTGATGAAGGTATTGGTGCATGAAGTTTCAAAAAAATTCCGCGAAGATGAAGTGTTATCGGACATTAGTTTTGAGGCGCATGAAGGAGAAATTCTTGGTTTTGTAGGGCATAACGGATGTGGAAAAACGGTATTGTTTAAATGTATATGTGGCTTCTACCAAGTGAATAAGGGATATATTGCATTAGATGATGAGAAAATAGGCATTGGGGATATGATGCCACAGGATATCGCGTTTACGATAGAAGAACCGGCATTTGTGGGGGAATACAGCGGAAGGAAGAATCTGACCTTATTATATGAACTATGTCATAGAAAAGATGAGCATTTGGTTGAGGCAGTTATGAAGAAGGTCGGATTAGATGCTGGGAGTCATAAGCCGGTAAGTAAATATTCTTTAGGGATGAAGCAAAGGTTGGCAATCGCGCAGGTATTGATGGAAGATAAGCCGGTTTTGATTTTTGATGAACCAATGAATGGATTGGATAGAGCAGGAATTGAAGAAATTCGACGATTGATTTTAGAGGAAAAGGAAAAAGGAAAGACAATTTTAATGGCAAGTCATAATTCACAGGATATAGAGTTACTGTGTGATCGAATTTATCATATGGAAAATGGACGCTTTGTATAGAAAAATCGTCGGATATAGGATGCATTTCCCTATATCCGGCGTTTTTTATATTCACCGGAAATTACGTAAAATGACCACTATGTATTGAGAAAAATATATGTTATCATAATAAATTGATTTTGGTAGAACATAAGGGGAAGCGACAAAGAAGTTGAAGAAGACAGTAGGAAAAAACAGTATTGATTTTGGACAAGATAAGATTATGCATATTCTGCTGCGGCTGGCCCCACCGGTGATGGCAGCGCAGTTGATTCAGGCTTTGTATAACATTATAGATAGTTTTTTTATAGGAAGATATTCGGAGGCAGGATTGACAGCATTGTCGATTATTTATCCATTGCAGCTATTGATGCTTGCGCTTGCTGTAGGAACCGGCGTAGGGATTAATACTTTGATTCCGCATTTTATGGGTCTAGGGGAAGAAAAAGAGGCAAAAGAAGTAGCAGGAACGGCGGCACTTATCGGTTTGGGAAACTGGATTGTTTTTGCAACAATCTGCTTTTTTATCATGCCGGGCTTTGCCAGATTATCGACCCATTCGGCAGAAGTGATACGGCAGGTGACGATTTATGGAAGAATCGTCTGTGTCTTTAGTTTTGGACTTTTTTTAGAAAGTATGTGGACAAAGGTATTACAGGCAGAAGGGGATATGGTCACTCCAACCGTGGCACAGATTTTAGGTGCACTTACCAACATTGTGTTAGACCCGATTTTGATTTTTGGTATGTTTGGGTTGCCGGAAATGGGGATAACCGGAGCCGCCATAGCAACGGTATGTGGACAAATCATCGCCGCTTTGGTTGTTATGAAAAAGGGTTATCGGAAAGCGCCGAAATTAAGCGTATATCCAAGGTATGTACGACGGATTTATGCCTGTGGCTTTCCTAATATTTTAATGCAGTCAGCATATACATTTTATATTTTTGGATTTAACCTGATTTTAAAACAATTTTCAGATCAGGCGGTGACGGTGTTAGGTCTGTATTATAAGTGGCAGTCCATATTCTTTATTCCACTAGGTGCAATGCAGACTTGTATTGTACCGGTGTTATCTTACAATTATGCATCAGCTCGTTTTGACCGCTGTAAAAAAACATTGCTGGATGCGGTACTTTTAGGAATGGCATTGATGGCAGTGGGAACACTATGCTTTGAGACCATTCCGGAACAGCTGTTGTCCTTCTTCTCGAAGGATCCGTTGGTAATAGAAATCGGTATTGTGGCATTCCGTTGGATTGGTCTGAGTTTTCTGCCGCTTGTCACATCGCTCATTTATCCGGTTTATTTTCAGGCAATCGGTGCGTGGGGCAAAAGTTCCATGCTTACCATTGTGCGGACGGTCTTTTTGTTTGTGCCGCTAGGCTGGCTGTTAGCGCATTTTGGACTCCATACATTTTGGATGACCTATCCGTTGACGGAAGTGATTACAACGACAACAGGATATCTGCTTTACAAAAAACAGTGTCGGCTTGTTATGGGAAAAGGTAAAATGCACGCATGATTTACCATATACACCAAAAAAAGTACCACTTAGGTAAAATTTATTGTACAATTTGGTCACACATTTTAAAATGTGTGTAGCAAGTCAAAGTGTGTGACTGGTTAGGAGGATTTTTATGGATAAGAAAGAATGGAAACAATCGAAAAAAGCCTTTAAAAAGGCAAAACATCGTGCGATCCGTCCTTGGAAAGGTATGAGCATTTTCTCAGCCATCTTCGCGATTGTGTTTATCGTGATTTTTGTATTTTGTTCTATGTTCGACAATACATTAGCTGCTAGAATGGGCGGTACTTTCTGGAAATTAGAAAATGAGGATGAAAACGCACAGTATTACACATCGGATTTTGATTCGGTGGATGACATGGTGGCATACGGCGAAGACCTTTGCCAGCGTGTAGAAGCAGAAGGCGCAACACTTCTGATGAATGAAAATAATGCACTTCCTTTGAAAGAAGGATCAAAAGTCAGCACATTTTCAAATTCCAGTGTAAATCTTGTTTACGGTGGAACAGGATCAGGAAATATTGATGCTTCTACAGCAGATACATGGAAGGATGCATTGGAGAAATCCGGATTTTCTGTAAATGAAAAGTTATGGAATTTCTATGAATCAGGAGATGGTTCTTCTTACGGTTCTGACCGTGGTGGTGTTGTTACAAAAACTTCTGCAACAACATCAGAAGTACCTTGGAATGTTTACACAGATGATGTGAAGAAGTCGGTAGAAAAGTACGGCGATGCTGCACTTGCTATGATTTCACGTGTAGGTGGAGAAGGCTCTGATGCAAGCTATGCAGAAGACAACTATCTGGCATTGGATGAGAATGAGAAAGAAATGCTTTCCAATCTCGCGCAGATGAAAAAAGATGGAAAGATTAAGAAGGTTGTTCTCTTAATCAACTCTGCAAATGCTTTACAGGTAGATTTCTTAAAAGACAATACATATGACATCGATGCTGCTCTTTGGATTGGTGATGTTGGTATCAGCGGAATCAACGCAGTTGCTGATATTTTAGCAGGTAAAGTAAATCCATCCGGTAGCCTGGTAGATACTTATTGCTACGATAACTATTCTTCTCCTGCAATGGCAAACTTTACACCAGTGCAGTACGAAGGATACAAAGAAGGATTAATTCCGGATAGCGCAGATACTTACATGGTTTACCAGGAAGGTATCTACGTTGGATACAAGTATTATGAGACAAGATACGAAGATGCGGTTATGAAGAGCGGTAACGCTGGAGATTACACATACAGCGATACAGTAGCATACCCATTTGGTTATGGTCTTTCTTATACAACATTTGCATATAGCAATTATAGCCTGACTTATGATGAGACAAGCCATCAGTATCATGCAAAAGTTACGGTAACAAATACAGGTGATGTAGCCGGTAAGGAAACCGTACAGCTTTATGTACAGTCTCCATACACTGCTTACGATGTAGAGAATAAGGTAGAAAAAGCTTCTGTAGCACTTGTTGGATTTGACAAGACAAAAGAACTTGAACCAGGCGAATCTCAGGAATTAGAGATGGTTGTGGATGGTGCTGATATCGCATCTTATGATGCTTATGGCGCAGAAACTTATATTTTAGATGCAGGAACTTATTACTTCACTGCAGCAACAGATGCACATAACGCAATCAACAATATCTTGACTGCAAAGGGTTATAGTGCAGACAACGGAATGGATGGAACAGGAGATGCTTCACTTGTAGGCTCTTGGGAAAATCCTGCTTTAGATACAACAACCTATGCTGTATCTGCAAATGGAACAGAAATCACAAATCAGTTATCTGATTCTGACTTAAACCTTTACGAAGGAAGCGACCAGGAAATTACGTATGTAAGCCGTAATGACTGGGAAGGAACATGGCCATCTGATAAAGTTAAGATTGCACTTACTGAGCAGTTGATCGATGATTTACAGTTAGTACAGTACGATCCAGCAGACTATGAAGAGATGGAAATGCCAACACTTGGCGCAGCTCAGGAATTGACACTTTACGATATGATTGGTCTCGATTATGACGATCCACAGTGGGAGACATTGCTTGACCAGTTGACATTTGATGAGATGGTATCTCTGATTGGTGACTCTTTCCACTGGACAATGCCAGTAGAATCTGTACAGGCTCCAGGTTCTCGTGATGAGAACGGACCTCAGGGACTTACAGCATCTCTGTTTAATGCAAATTCTTCTGAAATGAAGGCAACAGCATTTACTTCAGAAGATGTTATGGCAGCAACCTTTAACCGTGATCTTATGACAGAAATCGGTAATGTTATCGGTAACAACTGTTTAGCAGCAGATGTTGCAATCCTGTACGGACCAGGAAATAACATTCACCGTGTACCATATGGTGGACGTAACTTTGAATACTATTCAGAAGACGGTTTCTTATCAGGAGAAATGTCACTTTACGAAGTGGCAGCCATTGAATCTAAGGGTGTTCATGTAGTTATGAAGCACTTTGCTTTGAATGACTGCGAGCAGGATCGAATCGGTCTTGGTGTATGGCTTCCAGAACAGGCAGCCAGAGAAGTTTACTTGAAGGCATTCCAGGCTCCAATCGAAAAAGGAAATGGCGGCGGTGTTATGACTGCTTACACACGTTGGGGCGCAATCTGGTCTGGTGCAAACAAGGGACTTATGACAGGTATCTTACGTAACGAGTGGGGAAGCCAGGGCTTAACCATTACAGATAATGTCTTGACAGAGTATGTAAATGGTGCAGACGGTATTGTTGCCGGTGGTGTTTCTACTTTCGATGCTATGCTTCCATACATTACGAAGCAGTTGCCGAAGTATGAAAACGATCCAGTAATCGTAGCAGCAATGAAGGAAGCATGTCACCATAACTTATATGCGTTGGCAAATTCCATTGCTATGAATGGCATTGGTGAAAATACACAGGTGAAGGCAGTAGAACTTGGTCTTGTAACAAAAGTAAAAGTGGTTATGATCATCTTTATTCTTTTGTTTATCGTATCACTTGTACTCTTCATCAAGAAAAAGAGAACCTTTAAAAAGAGCGATGCTTACACAACTTTCCAGGAAGCAAAAAAAGCACGTAAGAATAAATAAAAAGGTAAATAGAAATGAATAGAATCTGGAGCATATCCGTAAAAAGATGTGCTCCGGATTTTTTTGTTATTGTGATGAGAAAAGTTGCTTATTTCGAAAAAATCGTGCATTATATATAGAAAAAGGGGAGAAAGGACGAAAGTAATGTATCGGATTGCGGTAGTAGAAGATGAACAACAATATCGTGACGAGGTATGTCAGTATATAGAGCAGTATGCCACGGAGCATCAACTAAAATTTGATGTCACGACCTATACGGATGGACAGGAAATTGTGGACGATGTGCAGAAGCATTATGACATCATATTTTTTGATATAGAAATGACGCTGCTCAATGGTATGGATGCAGCAAAGGTGATCCGGGAACGCGATGTCAATGTGGTTATGGTATTTATTACCAATATGGCGCAGTATGCAGTGCAGGGATATGAAGTGGATGCACTTGATTTTGTGGTCAAGCCGGTCAATTATAAGGATTTTTCTTATAAAATGAATCGTGTGGTTAAGGCGGTCAAAAATCATAGGAGAAATCTCTTGTCTATCGAGATTCCCGGAGGAATCCAGCGCGTCTGTGTGCAGGATATTTTGTACGTGGAAGTGGAACAGCATACCGTGATCTATCACACGACGGATGGAGAATACCGCGTGCGCGGGACAATGAAAAATGTAGAACAGAACTTGCAAAAATGGCATTTTTTGCGCTGCAATAATTGTTATCTGATAAATGGTAGCATATAATTATTTGTGTCAGTAATTACAGGTGATTTTGAAATATTGCTTTGGCTAATAATAACAAAATTCAAATGTGATTATTAGCAAAAATTGCTGTCACTCCCCTTGCGGGAGTGTGGATTGAAATTATATGTTCTGAATTAATAAACTCCCATATATCAGTCACTCCCCTTGCGGGAGTGTGGATTGAAATGATATCTGAAATATACTCTTCCATCTGTTCGCCACGTCACTCCCCTTGCGGGAGTGTGGATTGAAATATCATGCACCATGAAACGAACGCAGCACACCATGGCGTCACTCCCCTTGCGGGAGTGTGGATTAAAATTTGAGGAGATGATAAATTGTTTCAAAATTATGGGACGTCTATGGAGATGTTATTTAAAGGGATTTTGATGCTTGCAGTCTGTTCGGGGTGTTATCTGGTTTGGTGGGGTGTGGCTTTTTATCCGGAGAGACATGTTCCGTTGTGGCTGTCGGGATTTTTGCTGGTGGCGACGGCGGCTTGTGGGATTATGGCGGTAAACTGGATGGCGCAGGGCATTTTTCAGGCAGAGAAGGTGCGTGCAGGAATTCCTGTTGGGTGGATTCTGGCTGGTGGTGTGATTGGTTATGTTGTTTTGTTGGTAATCAGTAATATTATTTTTCATCGTATGGTGACAACGGAGTTGTTTCTGATTATTGGATGGGCGGTTTTGAATCTAATCACAGTTGATACGCTGTATGCCAGTGGATTGTTTTCAGCTGGAGTTTCTGTTGCATTTGTGGTGTTGACCTTGGTTGTGGTTGTGGCGAGTTTGTATTGTTATATGATTTATTATGAGCTGGAAACTTGGAAGGGGTATATAGACGGATTTCTGCCGTTGGTAATGGTGGGAATCGTGATGCTGGTTCTGGCTGGGGGGATGTTTTGGAGAAAATGATATAAGATTGGTAATAATTGCAGTTTTGTATGTTTTATGATATTTTGGAGTAAGAGAAAAGGGAAATTGTCCAGAAAGGAGACTGTCCACATGGGAATTTATTTAAACAGCGTATCTCCGTATACGTTATATAAAAGCGAAGTATGTAGTCCGTATTTTGTAGATAAATCGCAGATGCTAAGAGAACTGATTCCATTGGCTGAGGTTGGAAATCGTCATGTGTGTGTGACACGTCCCCGCAGATTTGGAAAAACAGTGATGGCAAATATGATTGGCGCTTTTTTTGGAAAAGATGTTGCGTCGAAGGATGTATTTGAGACATTGAAAATCTCAGAATTTGCTGATTACAGAAAGCATTTGAACCAGTATAATACAATTTATATTGATTTTAGCGTGGTTGATGATGAATGTATAAGTTATAAGGAATATATAGATGAGATAAAGGGGAATTTAAAGGAGGATTTAAAGAGGGGATATCCGGATATTGATTTTCGTGAGAATGGTTCTGTAAGAGAAGACCTACAGAGGATTTTTGCGGAAAAAAAAGAACGTTTTGTCTTTGTCTTTGATGAATGGGATTCGGTATTTCATATGCCGTTTGTGACAGAGGATGATAAAAAGTCTTATTTGCTATTTTTGAAGGGATTGTTAAAGGATAAGCCGTATGTTGCATTGGCATATATGACGGGAATATTGCCAATCGCCAAGTATTCCAGTGGATCTGAATTAAACATGTTCATGGAGTATACGATGGCTTCGGAGTCTAAGTTTGGTAATGTATTTGGATTTTCAGATAAAGAAGTTGATATGCTTTATGAAAGATATTGCGAGAACAATGCCGGAAAAGAAGAAACGCTGAATGTGACCAGGGAAGGATTACGTGAATGGTATGATGGATATTTTACTAAAAATGGGGAGAGAATGTATAATCCAAGATCGGTTGTGGCAGCCTTAGAGAATAATAATCTGGGCAGTTACTGGACAAGTTCAGGACCATATGATGAAATATTCTATTACGTTGAGAATAATATTGCAGATGTGCGTAAAGATATTGCGCTTATGATTTCTGGTGAGGGTGTCAAGGCGAAGATTCAGGAGTATGCGGCCACTTCTATGAATTTGCTGACCAGAGAAGAAATTTTATCTGCCATGGTGGTATATGGTTTTTTAAGCTACTATAATGGAAAGGTGTATATTCCTAATAAAGAATTGATGGACAAATTTGATGAGATGGTTCAGAAAGAAGCTTCATTGGGATATGTATACAGATTGGCGAAAGAATCTGAGCGTATGCTGGAGGCTACACTTCATGGGGATACAGAAACTATGGAGAATATATTGGCTTATGTTCACAATACAGAGACCCCAATCCTTTCTTACAATAATGAAACAGAATTATCAGTGGTTGTGAATCTTGTTTATTTGGCAGCGAGAGATAGATACCGTGTGGAGAGAGAGGATAAGTCAGGGAAGGGGTTTGTTGATTTTATTTTTTATCCAGAAGACAGATCGGACACATGTATTATTTTAGAATTAAAAGTGGACCATACACCGGAAGAAGCCATTGAACAGATTAGAGATAAGGATTATATGCTACGGTTTATGGGAAAATTAGGTGAATTACCGAAATATACTGGTGAGATTTTAGGTGTTGGAATTAGTTATAGTAAAATCGATAAAATACACAGATGTAAAACGGAGATTCTCAGAAACAGAATTTAACCGAATTAAGTAAGTAGCGAAATTGGATTGCGAGTATCTGTCTGGTTTTATGAATAAAAATATAAAAAACCATCCTGTATGATATCATTGATATGATTAGAAACAGGATGGTTTTTATATTATTTAAACAGGTGAGTTTTCCTAATCCTGGGCTGTGGTGGCGAATAGGTGGCGGAAGATGAAGCGGCAGAGTGGTCCGACAATCAGGACCTGGAGTGGGTAGTAACAAAAACTCCATATAAATGCAAAAATGCCGCCTACTCGTCTGACATTGGGTAAGCGACATTTTATGTCGTATTTATTTTATCAGGTATTAGAGTTCTATGTCATGGGAATTTTGTACAAAATAGAAAAGCAAATAAAAAGAATTTATAACGGCTATTGACAATTAAATTGTTTTCTGAGTATATTGTAGAAAAATGAGCCATGTAGCAGAAGCGGATTGCGAATATCCGATTGACTAGAAGGGAGCAAATGATTATGGACTTAAAGAACTATTCAACAGGTGTACAGCATATCGGGATTCCGACGAATGATATTGACAAAACGGTGGAGTTTTATCATAAGCTGGGATTTGAGACGGCGTTTGAGACTGTGAATGAGGAAGCGAATGAGAAGGTTGTTTTTCTGAAGCTGGGAACTTTGGTTGTGGAGACTTATGAGAATCATGCGGCGAAGATGGAGCATGGGGCGATTGATCATGTTGCGCTTGATGTGAGAGACATTGAGGAGATTTTCCAGTATATTAATGAAGCTGGTTTAAACTCCACACAGGATACCATTCATTTCCTGCCATTCTGGGAAAATGGTGTAAAATTCTTTACCATTGAGGGTCCGAATAGGGAGAAAGTGGAATTCAGTCAGTATCTGTAAAACAGAAAAAGTTACGGAATATACCTACATAATAAAATTCCGAACATAATAAAATGAAGCAGTAAAGCCGATACATTGACTGGAAACAGTGTGTCGGCTTTTTCACTGTCCGAAATAGACTGTAGCAGTAAAAACCGGGAAAAATAAAGGGATATTAAAGGGAAGAGAAAGATGAAATATTTAAAGAAGTGGTATATTAATCTGTCAATACAGAGAAAAATTCTGTATTGTACATTAGGGGTAGCATTGGTTGTTTTGCTGGCTGCCAGTGTTTCGCAGTATATGTCTGCATCTTCAATTGTGACAGAACAGACAAGGAAGCAGTCTGCGGGAGTGGTAAACGAGTTGTCGGTGAATTTGGATCATTATTTTGATATGGTGAGGAATTCATTTGAGTATATTGCAAATAACAATACGGTTCAGGAGGAATTGGAGTCTGATGAACCATATAAATCGGATGGCACAGAGCTGTATTCCTATTATTCAAGATCAGGGCAGATCAGAAGGCTGCTTTTGCAGGGATATACAAGTATTTATATGAATGATATCCAGCTGTATGGTTATAACGGAGCTAATCATCTGCTGGCAAATAATCATGAGATTAATGAAAATACCGCTCAGATATCCTGTGAACTGGCGGAGCAGGCAAAAGGGCGCTGTATTTATTATAATGCTTCTGAGGAAGGCCTGATGTATATGGCAAAGCAGATCAAAGATTCTCTGACTATGAAGCCAGTGGGAATATTGAGAGCATCTATTAAACTGAGTTATCTGAAAAAAATGACGATCACAGCCAGAGATTCTTTGTCTGCACATATTTTTCTTCTGGACAATGACAAAAATGTTCTGATAGAGAGTGCAGAGAATGATGCGACGATCAGTGACAGAAGCTGGATAGAAAAAATATCAGGCAACACAGGAGATTTTCTGTTTACTGCAGATGGACAGGGTTATGACTGTGTATATCAGAGAAGTTCTGACACAGGACTTACAGTTGTAGGAATGATTCCTATGAGTTTCTTGCAGAAAACAGCCAGAGGATTACAGAAAACGACAATCATGCTTATTCTGGCAAGTTTGATGTTGTGTATTTTTCTTGCTAATATTCTGGCAAAGGGAATCGCCGGTCCGATCGAGCGTACAAGTAAAGCAATGCAGCAGTTTGCGGAGGGTGACTTTTCTGTCCGTCTTCCGGAAGGAAGAAGGGATGAGATTGGAGCCATGAATTCTGTTTTCAACCAGACGATAGAGAAAATAGAGCAGCTGATAAAACAGGTTGTGGAGATGGAAACAGTTAACAAAGATATTGAATTCCAGGCTTTGCAGGCACAGATCAATCCGCATTTTCTTTATAATGTACTGGATACAATCAACTGGATGGCGCGAAAGAAGGGCGAGGATAATATTTGTCATATGGTTACTTCTATCAGCAGTCTGATGCGTGCAAGTATCAGTAATAAAAGAAGTATGGTTTATATTCGTGAGGAAATAAAATATGTACAGGATTATCTTTACATACAGGAAACCAGATATGGAGATAAATTTACATCTTATATTGAAGTGGATGAGAGATTAAATGAATTAGAGATTCCGAAGATGACTATTCAGACACTGGTGGAAAATGCGGTGGTTCATGGTGTGGAAAATGCGACATGGGATTGTTTCCTTTATGTTTCAGGAGAAATTACAGATGGAATGGCAGTATTTACAGTAAAGGATGATGGCGTTGGAATGTCACAGGAGCAGTTGGAGAAATTGATGGGGACAGAGGAAGAGCCAGATCATGAAGCAGAGCGGACACATACCCATCTGGGAGTATATGCGGTGAGAAAGAGACTGGATTATGTATATCAGAACAAAGCAAGGATGAGCATTACATCAGAACCGGGGAAGGGAACCCAGGTGATACTGGAAATTCCGATGAACGGTAATGTCGGAGTTACTTACAGGAAATACGATGAAACTGTCAATGAAAATAACAAAAAAAGAGGAGATAATGGAATTGCAGGTAATGATATTAGATGATGAATATATTATTCTGGATGGCTTATGTTCGTTCCCATGGAGTGATTATGGATACCGTATATCCGCAACTGCAAGGAACGGATTGGAAGGTCTAGAGAAACTGGATCAGGCGAAACCGGATCTGATTCTTACAGATGTGAAGATGCCGGGAATGGATGGACTGGATTTTGCAGAAAAAGCACATGAGATTTATCCCAATGCGGTTATAGTGATACTGACAGGATATGACAGTTTTGCCTACGCTCAGAAAGCAATCAGCATTGGTGTGGAAGAATATCTTCTTAAACCTGTGGACTATGATGAGTTAAAGGCAATGGCTGCCCGGATTGCCGGAGAAATTCATGCAAAGAAGGAAAAACAGCAGGAAATCCGGGATCTGAAGAAATATTTCAATAGGTCAGTTCCTGAATTAAGATCAAAGTTTGTCGGAAATCTTCTTTATGGAAGAATTCAGGGAAAAGGTGTGATGCAGGAACAGGCAGAATCTCTTAATCTGACAATCGACAAATATATTGTCTGTGTGGGGAGAAAGGTAGTAGGTGAAAACAGGATTCATGCAGGCGATAAGTGGGTAGAAGAATTTGCCTGTATTAATATTTTTGAAGAAATTTTCAATAATTTTGGGATTCAGGTATTAAGTGATTATAATACGGCGGCAGCAGAGTATAATTTTATTTTATTGTTTGACAAAGACGAAGAAAATGTATTATGTATGGATAAAGCGTTGCAGGCATGCGCTAAGATTCAGGAGGAAGTGGAACGATATTTGCATGCACATATGAACTTTGGTCTGAGTGATGTGGAGATGGATGAATATCAGGCAAATGTCCAATACCGTAAGGCACAGACTGCCTGCAGACAGTGTGTTTATCTGGGAACCAATATCATACTCAGATATGAAGATCTTCAATATGAGAAACAGGAAGAGCTTGTGATTACTGCAGGTGAGAAAACACATTTCATGATGACATTGTTTCAGGATAGTTTTGAAAGAGCAGAGGATGAATTGCGTCAGTTGTTTCAGAATGCACCGGAAGATGCTGCTTCTGTGAAATTTGTTGCGATGGATCTGCTTTTGGGATGTATGAAATTTCCATACACCTGTGCTGTTGACAGTGAAATCCACAATAAAAACTGGAATCTTTCTGTACTGCAGGATGGGATAAAAAGAATTTGTCAGTGTGAAAATACAGATGAAATTTTGAATTGTCTGTTGAATCTGTTTGGAACTTTAATTAAACAGAATACAGAAGGCGTTGATGAACGCAATATGAAACTGGTTCAGAGTATTCTGTCTTATATTGAGAAAAATTATGCAGGTGATTTGTCAATGGATGATTTGACTGAGAAATTTCATGTAAGCAGAACCTATATCAGCCGTCTTCTTAAGAAATATGCCGGAAAGAGTTTTCTGGAATATCTGACAGATATTCGGTTCCAACAGGTGGAGAAATTGATTGCAGATAATAAATATAAACAATATGAAATCGCAGAAATGGTAGGATACAAAGACTTTGGATACTACATAAAAGTATTCAAAAAGCGTTACGGCATTACACCCAACGAATTCAGGAAACACATATAAACAACGAGGTCAACTGTATCAGATAAGTTCTTTAATCGAATCAGGCAAGTGGCGAGGCGGATGATTTTATCTGTCAGACGATGGAATAGGAGATTTGTGTACAACCGAAAATTTGTGCACAAATCTCCTATTTTTACTTTTATTTCCAATTGTTTATAAAAGACAGAAAGACTAAAATAAAATCATCAAGAACGAGGAAACACAAATTAAAAGGAGGAAACAAGTAAATGAGAAAAATGAAAAAAGTGTTATCACTTGCCATGACGGCAGCTATGACAGCCAGTCTTCTGACAGGCATGGGAGCAGTTACAGCTTCTGCGAAGAAATCGGACGATGGAAAAAGAACGAAGATTACTGCTTTATTAAAAGGTACAGAGTCTACAGAACAGTATAAGACATTTGATTATCTTCTTAAAAATTTCTGTGATGAAAAAGGTCTGGATTATGAAATTGAACTTGTAAACGATATGCAGGATTATTTTACAAAACTCCAGATGTATATTAACAGTGATACACTTCCGGATATTTTTGGATGCCCGAACGGAACACTTTCTAAAGCATGCAAAGATATTGATGCACTGGTTAATGTGGGAGATGAACTTGAAAGAAACGGATATGATGAGAAATTAAATGGTGCGATCAGAGATTTCCTTACAGATGCAGACGACGGAAATCTGTATCTCTTCCCACAGGGATTGTACTGTGAGTATTTTATGTACAGAAAAGATATCTTTGAAAAAGCAGGAATCAAAGATGCTCCGACAACATGGGAAGAATTTGAAGAAGATTGCCAGAAAATTGCAGATCAGGGCGAGATTCCGGTTATTGTGGGAGGTTCTGATGCATGGCAGCTAATGAGATATCTTTCTTTCTCACCATGGAGAGTAACTGGTTCTGAATTTATTCAGGGTTATCAGGCTGGAACAGATTCTTTCAGTGACAATGAGTCTGCAAAATATGCAGTAAATCTTCTTTCTGATCTTGGAACAAAAGGTTATTTTGAACCAGGATTTGCAAGTGTAGATTTTACCTCTGCATGTAACTTATTCTTTGGTGGTTCCGGTGCAATCTTCTATACAGGCTCCGGACAGATCAGCCTTGCAGAAGAAATGTATGACAATGGTGAACTTGGATTCTTCCCTGTGCCGGATACAGAAGGAATGGACAATATGTCTACTAACGTACCAGTTCATGCAGGTTTTGCGGAAGGATTTAATAAGGCAACATATGATGATACAATGCAGGAATTCTTCGATTATATGTGCGAAAACTTTACAGATGCATGCTACAATCAGGCACAGGTTTTCTCACCGTTTAATGAAGAACTTCCGGAAGGACTGCCACAGCTTTACTATGATACACAGCCAATGTTTGAAGATGCAGAAACAGCATGGACTTCCTGGGATGATAAGCTTGATTCTGATGTTATGACTAAGATTGTAGATGAGCAGCAGAAACTGGCTCAGGGTATTACAACACCAGATGAGTTTATTAAAACCTGTGATTCTTTTGTAGAGAAATAATATAGCATTTGACCAAGGACAGAACAATTTCTGGATCTGGTATTATAATTATAATTAAGAAGTGATTCAGAGACTGGCGAAATGTTTTGTCAGTCTCTTTCAAAGAGAAGCTAAGCCCCAGCCGAGAGTTGGGCGCTTTAACAGGATGGATTGATATTCAGAAAGGAGGGGGCTTCGTGCAGAAAGCATTTGGAAAAAAATCAGTAATCTTTTTATTTATTTTTCCGGCATTCCTTATCTATACAGCATTTGTAATCGTGTCCATTGTATGGGCGGGATATTACAGCTTTTTTGACTGGAGTGGTGTAGGTGAAAAAGTATTTGTAGGATTAAAAAATTATATTGAACTGCTCACACAGGATGAAGTTTTCAGAGCTACGGTATGGCACACGCTTATTTATACAGTAATTAACGTAGCAATTCAGGTATTTGGAGGTTTATTATTTGCAATTCTTCTTAGCCGTATCAAGAAAGGAAGAGTTGCCTTACAGACTTTGTATTACATTCCGGTAGTTATCTCTTCTGTGGCAATCTGCCAGATTTTTACAAAGTTATTATCAGTAACTCCGATTGGTATTGTAAACCAGATTTTATCATTCTTTAATCCGTCACTGAAATTTATGGAGTGGATTTCCAATCCTCAGATTTCATTGTATGTAACAGCTTTTGTAGAAGCATATAAATACCTGGGACTGTATATGGTTATCTTTTATGCAGCGCTGATCGGTGTTCCGGATGAACTGGGAGAAGCAGCACTGATTGATGGAGCATCAACATGGCAGGAATATCTTTATGTAAGAATTCCTTATATTAAACCGGTTATCATTGCAAACTGTCTGCTGGTACTGAATGGTTCCCTGAGATCTTTCGAGTTCTCTTATCTGTTAACACATGGAGGACCGGGAAATGCTTCTGAACTTATGACAACTTATATGTATAAACAGGCGTTCAGCAGTATGAAGTATGGTTACGGAAGTTCTGTAGCGATCATGATCGTAATCATCTGTATGGTAGTTGGAATGTTATTCCGTAAATTTACAGGAGGAGGGGATGACGAATGAAAAAGAAAAAAACAACCATTCCGAGCATCATTAAATGGGTTATCGCATTAATCCTTGTTGTGATGCAGGTTTATCCTTTCTTCTATGTATTTACTTCAAGCTTTAAGTCACTGGATGATTTCAGACAGTTACCGGCATATGCACTCCCGTCAAAATGGGTTCTGACAAACTTTATCAATGTTTTTACAAAAAGCCATATGCTGACTTATTTTAAAAACAGTATCATTGTTTTGATCGGTGTACTGATTCCTCTGCTTTTATTTGCACTGATGGCTGGATTTGCATTAAGCAAAATCAAATTCAAAGGCAGAAAATTTGTCCTTAATTATTTCCTTCTTGGATTGATGCTTCCTATGCAGGTTGCACTGATTCCATTGTTTACTATTTTTAATAAGATGGGACTGATTAATACATACCCGGCAATTATTTTGCCACAGATTGCTTTTTCACTGTCTTATTCCATTCAGCTGTTTTATTCATTCAGCAAATTCTTCCCTGAAGAAATGCTGGAAGCAGCGATTATTGATGGATGTTCACCGATAGGATGTTTCTTTAAGATGGTGGTTCCGATGTCACTGAACTCTATTATCACAGTAGCAACCATGCAGGCAGTATTCTGCTGGAATGAGTATATTAATGCTTATACATTTACCAGATCTACAGATATGAAAACCATTACACTTGGTTTAAATGACTTCGTAGGAAGCATGGGACTGACAGACTGGGGTGGTACATTTGCAGCCATCACTGTAACAGTACTTCCGGTATTTATTTTCTACTTTTTCAGCAGCAAGAAGATGCTGGCAGGTATGACAGCAGGTGCAGTAAAAGGTTAATAATATATAAGAATTACCTGACAACAGTAGTTTGATTTATGAGTAAATAACAGGCTTGCCGGAATGTGCCGACAAGTTGATTCTTGAAACAATCTTGCAGGATAAATTTTTTATTTCAAGGCGGAGGAAGGAGGCGTAGCGGTGGCTACGGCGACCGACGACAACGCGGAAATAAGAAATTTAGACGCAAGATTGTTCGAGAAATCAACTTGTTGGCACAGGAAAAGTACAAGCAGGCCTGTAAAGTGAAATAAAGTATAAAAAAGGAGATTAAGACTATGCAGAAATTATACTATCAGTTCCCGGGAACATGGTTTGGCGATTGCATGCCATTTGGACATGGAGATAAATTCTATTTATATCATCAGAGAGATACCAGAAAACCGGGACCATTTGGAGAACCATTTGGCTGGGATCTGGCAACAACTTCCGACTTTGTACATTACGAAGATAAAGGCGTGGCAATTCCGAGAGGAACAGATGAAGAGCAGGATCAGTTTATTTTTGCAGGAAGTGTTTTCGAGGCAGAAGGACAGTATCATATTTTCTATACAGGCTATAACCGCGATTATCCGGCACTTGGAAAACCATCTCAGGTTCTGATGCATGCATACAGTGATGATCTTGTAACATGGCACAAAACTCAGGATGCACTTACCTTCACTCCACAGGAAGGTTATGACCCGGATGACTGGAGAGATCCATGGGTGATCCGCGATGAGGAAAATGACCAGTACCTGCTGATCCTTGGCGCAAGATTACAGGGACCAAAGACAAGACAGACAGGAAGAACTGTTAAATTCACATCCAAAGACCTGAAAAACTGGAAATTTGAAGGAGATTTCTGGGCACCGGATCTCTATACTATGCATGAGATGCCAGACTTATTTAAGATTGGTGACTGGTGGTATCACATTGTGACAGAATACAGTGACAGAAGCAAAATGGTATACCGTATGAGCAAGAGTCTGGAAGGTCCATGGATTGCACCGAAAGATGATGCATTTGACGGCAGATCTTATTATGCAGGACGTACTTTTGAACTGAACGGACAGAGAATCCTCTTTGGCTGGGTTGCTACCAAGGATCAGGATGATGATGACAATAACTTCATCTGGGCAGGAACATTTATGGCACATGAGGTTTACCAGAGAGAAGATGGAACCCTTGGTGTAAGAATTCCAGAAACTGTATGGAATGCATTTGATAAAGAAGAAAAAACAGAAGATTTTGTAATTGATACTCCAACTAAGAGTACAGAAAAAGTAGTTACAAAAGATACAGGAGATATCTTCAAATTCGAAGCAGATGTGGAATTCACAGAAGGAACCAGAACTTTCGGTGTGAGATTCTATGAAGATGAGGATAAAGCTGAATCTTATCAGTTCGTATTTAATGTAACAGAAGACAGATATGTATTTGAGAAAAAACCAAACTGGCCATGGCCTGCAAATCAGAATATTGGACTTGAAAGACCGCTTGAGCTGGTACCCGGTAAGAAGTATAATATCAAAATGATCGTAGATGATACAATTGCTACAATCTATGTAGACGGTGTTGCATTAAATGCAAGAGCATATAAACGTCCGGGAGAAAGTCTGTCACTCTTTGCTTCTGAAGGAAGCCTGAAAGTAACTAACTGCAAGGTTACAACCGGATTAAAGAAATAGAGACAGACAGCAATTTAATCGATAAACCGCGGAGCAGTGATTCGGTGTAGAGTAACGTGACGAAGAAATTGCTGTAAATAAAAAAGTTGCTGTGCGTTTCAGTTATAGAAATGCACAGCAGCTTTTTTGCGTTAAGTCGATTGGAAACAACAGATTTAGGGGTTGCTTAATCTTCTAATTTAATCTTCTCCTTAAGAACCACACATCCTGCCATGTCTCCGATAACATTGACGCAGGTTGCGCCCATGTCGCAGAGTGTATTGATGCTGATGTAAACGCCCATAACTCCTGCAGGCAGACCTGCCATGGTTGCCAGGGCTGCGAAGGATGCGATGGCACCGCCCGGGATTCCCGGGGTTCCTACTGACAGGAGTACGTTTGCCAGAAGGATTATGATCATCATGGAAATGCTCACGTTAATTCCGCATGCATTGGCGAAGAACATGATCATGAATGACATCAGGATGGATACGGCATCCATGTTTACAGTAGCGCCAAGAGGAATGGTGATACTTGTGATCTTGTTGGATACGCCCATTTCATCTTCCATACGCTGTTTGCTGATCGGAATGGTCGCTGAACTGGAACAGGTTCCGAATGCGTTCAGAGCTGCAGGAAGCATTGCTTTGAAGAATTTCACAGGGCTTTCTTTGCCGATGAATTTCACGGAGCCGCCGTAAATGACCAGGGCAAATCCGAAGAATGCCACATACAGGATGATCAGCTGAGTTGCCAGTGAAATGATGGTTTCTGTACCGTTGGCTTCTACAACAGGAACGATAGTACAGAATACACCGATAGGTGTGAAGTACATAACTGTGCTGATGACTTTCAGACAGACTTCGTTACAGGAATCGATGACTTTCAGAAGTGCAGTACCCTTTTCGCCGATGGCGATAAGTGTGAAGCCTACGATGACTGCGAATACAAGTACCTGAAGCATATTTCCGTTTGCGAAAGCTGCAACCGGGTTGGATGGGATCAGGTTTTTGATGGTGTCCAGAATGCTGGTCATCTCAGTTGCCTGGATGTCGGAAGTTGCCATTTCGAATTTAACACCCTCACCGAGATGAATCAGCCGCGGGATGATCAGTCCTGCCAGGCTGGCAAGTGCTGTGGTGCACAGGAAAAAGATCATGGCGCCGGCTGTGATCTTGCCGGTTGTGCGGGCATTACCGATGCTGGAAATACCCATGATAATGGAACAGAAGACCAGTGGAAAGATCATCATGTTCAGGGCATTCATGTAAATGCTTCCGATAAGACTTGTGACAGTAAGAACCGGTTCGAACCGGTTTGCCAGAAACAGACCGGTAATGATACCCAGGATCAGTCCGGTAAAGATTGCTGCGGTAATATGTTTTTTATACCACGAATAAAATTTTTTCATTTGTTCCCTCCTCTTTGTTTTTCGTTTCCTGATACCCGAAGGACTATATTGGCAGACGGATTGAGTGATGCGCAGATCTGGTAAAATTCTGCGATCTATAGCTTTGATAAGATACTGGGTTCAGGAAAAATAGCACGACAATACTTTACCACAATAATGTGTGAATTACAATATTTCCCGCTGTTTTCTTATTTGAGTGGGAGTGTTTCCGAAGTGCTCGAGGAACATCCTGCGAAATAGTTTGTAATTGGTAAAGCCATGTCGCTCCAAATTGTAACACAGAAAAACAGGCATCGATGATACAGATATCGAAGCCTGTTTTTCTGCGTTGCAGGAAATTATTTTATAATATTCCTGTGACATAAAAAGTCCTATGCAGGCTATTATGATTGTCAGGTGCGGGTGAAGAGGGTATAATAGTTGTAATTATTTAACCAAATCAAGGAAGTCCCTGCTTCAATTGTAAAGAGCAATAAGTAGTGGGTGGGGATTTACTTGTATCAGAAGGAGTGTTTATATGAAACCAACTATTTTATTAATAAATTTTCAGGATCAGCAGAAGCTTCGCAAGTTAAAGATGGCGTTGCTGCCTTTTAAGCTTCGGATTAAAACCATAGAACCCCAGAACTATAGTCAGCCAATCGGATATCTGGCAGGAGTGAAAGAGATTTCTCAGGTACAGATTCCATCAGCGCTGATCCCTCAGGAGCAGATGGAGAAGGAAATGCTGATTCTTGCAGGAATCACGGGGAATCTGTTTGACCAGGTGCTCTATACCTTGCGGAAAGCAGGTACACCTGTGGATTACAAGGCGGTTCTGACGGAGCATAATCAGAACTGGAACTGTATGCAGCTTTATAAAGAACTGGAGAAAGAACATAATATGTATCACCCGTCTTAAATAATAGAAATAGTTGGAGGTTTTGGCTATGAAGGTTGTAGTTGCAGTTGATTCATTTAAGGGAAGTATGACTTCCATGGAAGCAGGAATGGCTGTCAAAGCAGGTATTCTTGCAGCAAAAAAGGACGCAGAAGTGATCGTAAAACCTCTGGCTGACGGTGGAGAGGGAACTACGGATGCGCTGATCGAAGGTCTGAAGGGAGAACGTGTGGATGTGACAGTTACAGGTCCTTATCATGAGCCGGTTCAGGCATATTATGGATATCTCAGGGAAAGTAATACCGCAGTCATGGAAATGGCAACAGCAGCAGGTATCACACTTTCAGATAAGAAGGAGCCTATGACCGCTACCACCTATGGAGTGGGAGAACTGATCCTTCATGCAATCGGCAGAGGTATCCGCAACTTCATTATTGGTATTGGCGGAAGCGCCACTAATGACGGTGGAGTGGGAATGCTGAGAGCCTTTGGATATAAATTTCTGGATGAAAAGGGAGAGGACGCCGGGGAAGGTGGACAGGCACTTGCAAGGATTGCATCTGTAGAAATTTCAGACAAAAAGGAACTTCTTTCCCAGTGTAATTTCAGGATTGCCTGTGATGTGACTAATCCTCTTTGCGGTTTTCAGGGAGCTACCTATATCTATGGACCGCAGAAAGGAGTTACCCCCGATATGCTTCCGGTTCTGGATGCAGGCATGAAAAACTATGCAGAGGTTACTGCCAAAGTGACTGGCAAAGACAATCAGAATGCGGCAGGTGCAGGTGCGGCAGGCGGACTTGGATTTGCATTTCTGAATTATCTGGATGGAGAGCTGACGCCAGGAATACAGCTTATTCTGGATGCTGTCCATATAGAGGATGAGATGAAGGATGCAGATGTGGTTGTAACAGGGGAAGGCTGTCTGGATCATCAGACTGCCATGGGGAAAGCCCCGGTTGGTGTTGCAAAGATTGGTAAGAAATATGGCGCAAAAACTATTGCATTTGCAGGAAGTGTTACGAAAGAGGCGGTTGCCTGCAATGAAGCAGGAATAGATGCTTTCTTTCCAATTGTACGCGGAATTTCCACTCTGGAAGAAGCAATGGATCCGGACACTGCAAAAGCAAATATGGCTGCAGCTGCAGAGCAGGTGTTCAGACTGCTATAGAAAAAATAATGATATAAGGGAGAAACCATATGACATTAACACAGATGAATTATATCATCACAATTTCCGAAACCGGTTCATTAAATAAAGCTGCGGAGGCGTTGTATATTTCCCAGCCTTCTCTGACCAATGCAGTGAAGGAGCTGGAGAAGGAGCTTGGAATCATTATATTCAACCGTAGCGGCCGTGGTGTGACACTGACCAATGACGGGACAGAATTTCTGATGTATGCCCGTCAGATATATGGACAGTACGAGAGTGTGGTTGAGAAATACAGTGAGGGTGGTTCCTATAAGAAGAAATTCGGCGTTTCCACCCAGCATTATTCTTTTGCAGTGAAAGCATTTGTGGATATGGTGCAGAAGTTTGATGTGTCGGAATATGAATTTGCCATCAGGGAGACAAAGACTGCAGATGTGATCAGTGACGTCAGTACTATGAA
>ERZ773115.774-NODE-774-length-32814-cov-6.878781_pt1 | contig 32814 bp, 28 predicted proteins | sample MGYA00511116_ERZ773115 | MGnify/ENA primary metagenome ERZ773115 (study PRJEB29015, sample SAMEA2737869) | human gut metagenome | biome: human gut; feature: human-associated habitat; material: faeces | place: China | collected 2012 ... | reverse complement strand
AGCATCTGCCTTACAAGCAGAGGGTCACAGGTTCGAGCCCTGTAGGTCCCATTTACTACATAAGTAGTAATAATCAGATTAATATGCCGGCGTGGCGGAACTGGCAGACGCCCGGGACTTAAAATCCCGTGGGTAGCGATACCCGTACCGGTTCGATTCCGGTCGCCGGCATTGTTAATCACCTTAATTTCATATGTGCGTTTAGCTCAGCTGGATAGAGCGTTTGGCTACGGACCAAAAGGTCGGGGGTTCGAATCCTCTAACGCACGTGATTAGAATATCGGAAATCCTTTGAAAAAGCAGGGATTTCCGATTTTTTTACTCATATCTAATTGTTACACTCTGTTACATTAAAGTATAGATCATACTAATCCTCATTTCCGTGCATATCCTTTGCATACAGCTGAGAATAAGGTACTATATGGATATAGTTTATTTTGTACGAAATTAAACGAAAATTTATACGTGCATTATTCACAAATAATATATGTATTTATCGTCAATATTTCCCATTGAAAATAAGTTGCACAATTGCTAATATAAAAACATACAAAGTAGTTAGCAGATTGGAAAGAAAACATAAGGTTTGATTCTAAGTAAATGTTAGTTGTATATTGACCGCAGAAAGTGGAACTGAGCGGTTTTACTTATGTAAATTTTTGGAATCGTTTCCGATGATTAAAAATGCACGAAATTAGATTGCTTTCTATATGTTAATTATGTGCGTTTTGGAAGAAAATCTAGATAAGTAAATGAACAGGTTTATTAATATTCTGCATGGGTGGAATTTTAATAATAGAAGAAACTTATATAATTAAGGAGAGGAAAAAAATGAAAAAGCGTGTTTTATCATTAGTTATGTCAACAGCAATGGTTGCATCTGTATTAACAGCATGCGGAAGCTCAGCAGAAGCTCCTGCAACAGATAATAATGCAGCAGCAACAGAGACTAAGACAGAGGCAGCAGCAACAGCAGCAACAGCAACAACAGAAGCAGCTGCAACAGAGGAAGTTACTGATTACGGTACAGGTGAAATTAAGGTTTGGGTTGCTGAGAATGTTCAGACATTTACCCAGGATCAGATTAAGGCATTTCAGGATGCAAATCCTCAGTATGCCGGATACACAGTAACAGTTGAGCCGGTAGGTGAAGGTGATGCAGCAAGTAACATGATTACAGACGTTGAAGGTGGAGCTGATATCTACGGATTTGCTCAGGACCAGTTAGCTCGTCTGGTATCAGCAGGTGCATTGATGCCTATCACAGGTGACTATGCTACAGCAGTTACAACAAACAATGACGCAGGTGCAGCAGCAGCAGCTACAATGTCTGATACTGTATTTGCATTCCCTCTGACATCTGACAACGGATATTTCTTATATTATGATAAGAGTGTTGTTACAGATCCAACATCTCTTGATGCTATCGTAGCCGATTGTGAGAAGGCTGGCAAGAGTTTCTACATGGAGATCAACTCCGGCTGGTATCAGCCTGCATTCTTCTTTGGTACAGGCTGTACATTAACATATGACACAGATGATGCCGGTAACTTTACAGTATGCAATACAGATTATGCTTCAGATAACGGTGTTAAGGCTCTTAAGGCTATCATCAATCTGCATAAATCTGCTGCATTTGTGAATGGTTCTTCAGCAAGCAGTGCATCTAATATCGGTGCTATCGTAGATGGTACATGGGATGCTGGTGCTCTTAAGGATTTACTTGGTGACAATTATGCATGTGCTAAGCTTCCTTCTTTCACAGCTGACGGAACAGATTACCAGTTAAGCGGATTTGGTGGATTTAAGTTATTAGGTGTTAAGCCACAGACAGATGCTAACAAGATGGCTGTATGCCTTGCAATTGCTAATTATCTTGCAGGTGAAGAAAGCCAGATCGCACGTTACAATGCAGTAGCTTGGGGTCCTTCTAACTTAGCAGCACAGCAGGACAGCAGTGTTCAGGCTGATGAAGCTCTTTCAGCACTTGCTGAGCAGTTAGCATACACAATTCCTCAGGGACAGTATCCTAACGATTACTGGACACTTGCAACATCTCTTGGTGATTCCGTTATCGCTGGTGACTACGACAACGCTTCTGATGAAGATCTGATGAAGGCTCTTGAATCCTTCCAGTCTTCTTGCGAATCATACGCACAGTAAGTAATAGTATCTAACAAAAGAGCAGATTCGGACAGGGAGAGGCAATCTCCCTGTCTGACCTTATAAAAAATTATCTTGCTTTTGTAGGTGAAACATTCTGCATGGATTGCCTGCAATGATAAACACAATCTGGAGGGAATATGAAAGAAGAAAAAAACTCTGGTAAGGGCAATGTATTGAAAAATGCAGGAAGTGCAATTAGTAAATTCTTTCAATGGATTGGTGCTGATTTAAAAGAAATCGGTGTGACCTTTGCAAAAGGTGATTGGAAGACACGAATTTCATATCTGATCATGGGATTTGGACAGCTGATGCGCAAGCAGTTTGCTCGCGGTATCGCTTTTTTGGCTATAGAAGTAGCATTTATTTTGTATATTGTAAATTTTGGCGCCAAGTATCTGGCTGATTTAACCACATTAGGTACTCATGGCAGAGGATTTAATCCGGATGGAACAGTTTCCTATGGTGATAACAGTTTCCTTATTCTGTTGTACAGTGTTCTGGGTATTATCATCATATTTGCATTTATTCTTGTATGGAGAATGAATGTCAGAGATAACCGTAAATGTCAGCTTATTCTGGAATCAGGTAAATCCCTTCCAACAAATAGACAGGACTTACATTCATTACTGGATCAGAATTTTGATAAGACTCTTTTGGCATTGCCTTGCCTGGGAATCTTTATTTTCACAGTTGTACCTATTATATTCATGATTTGTATAGCATTTACTAATTATGATTATAACCATCAGCCTCCTGCACAGTTATTTACCTGGGTAGGATGGACGAACTTTAAGAATTTGTTCTCATTCGGAACAAATGGATTTGGTTCTACATTTCGCACGGTATTAAGCTGGACATTAATTTGGGCATTCTTTGCAACTTTCCTGAACTATTTCCTGGGAATGGCAGTTGCGATTTTAATAAATAAGAAGGGTATTAAGTTCAAGAAGCTGTGGAGAACGATTCTTGTTATGACGATTGCTGTTCCACAGTTTGTTTCCTTATTGTATGTCGGAAAGATGTTTGCGGCAGACGGACTTGTTAATGCATATTTATTGAAATGGGGTCTGATCAGTCAGGCAATCCCATTCTGGACAAACGGAACTTATGCAAAAATCTTGATTATCCTGATTAACTTATGGATTGGTATTCCATATATGATGTTGATTTCAACAGGACTTTTGATGAATATTCCGGCAGATTTATATGAAAGTGCACGTATTGATGGTGCTAATCCGGTTCAGATGTTTATGAAGATTACACTTCCATATATGTTATTCGTAACAGGACCATTCCTGTTGACACAGTTTACAGGCAATCTGAACAACTTTAACGTTATATTCCTGTTGACGCAGGGAAATCCACAGTCCATGAAGCTGGCTGGTGGTGCCGGTTATACAGATCTTTTGGTAACATGGCTGTATAAGATGACAGTACAGGATACAGATTATAAGATGGCGGCAGTTATTGGTATTATGGTATTCCTGGTAACAGCGGTTATTTCACTGGTAGTATACAATATCTTACCTTCAGTTAAGGATGAGGAGGGATTCCAATAATGGCACAGTCAAAGAAAATTCATAAACAACATAAGAAATTGGGAAATGCAATTGCTTATCTTGTATTGATTATCATCAGTATCATATGGCTTTTTCCATTTGTATGCTTATTTTTACAGAGCTTCCGTTCTTATATTACAGAGTTCGGTGGCATGGTTAACTATCTGCTGCCTAAGGAATTTTCTTTAGATTCCTACAAGTTCCTGTTCAGTAAGGAGTGTCAGTTCTTCAAATGGTATGGCAACACATTAAAGATTGCGGTTGCAGTTACAATTTGTAACACGATTGTAGTTATCTGTGTAAGTTATGCGTTATCCAGACTTCGTTTCAAAGGTCGTAAGGCATTGATGAATTTCTGGCTGGTGCTGGGTATGTTCCCTGGTTTCCTTACCATGATCTGCTTGTATTTCCTGTTAAAGCAGTTTGGATTGACACAGGCAGGTGCAATTCCTGGATTGATCCTGATTTCTGTAGCAGGTTCCGGTATGGGATATTATGTATGTAAAGGTTACTTCGATACAATTCCCAAATCGCTGGATGAAGCTGCATTGATGGATGGTGCTACAAGGGCACAGATCCTCGTACAGATGATTATTCCATTATCTAAGCCTATTATTATTTATACTGCTTTGCTGGCGTTCATGGCTCCATGGTGTGATTATGTATTTGCTTCTTATGTTGCATTAGGTAACAGCGATAGCTATAACGTAGCCGTAGCAATGCAGAGATGGGTTTGGACAAATGATTATCAGGGATACTTTACCAGATTCTGTGCTGGTGGTATTCTGGTAGCAGTTCCTGTTACAATTCTCTTCATGTGCTTACAGAAGTACTATGTAGAAGGTGTAACCGGTGGTGCTGTTAAGGGCTAATATGTGAGCATTGGTGTATTTATAAAATCGGTAGTCATTTTGACTGCCGATTTTCAATTTATAGAAAGAGGACGATGGAATGAAGAATAAGAAATACGTATTATGTATGCTTGGAATGGTAATGACTATGCTGTGTATGTCTGGATGTGGGAAAACAGCCAATGATATGCAGGAATCTTATGAAGAGAGCGGAAGTATACAGGAAAACGAACAAGAGAAAACAGAGGAGAGCACACAGGAACACAGTCAGGCTGCAGATACAGCTGTAAATGAGACTGCAAATGCAGTTGGTGGCTGGATTGGGGAGGAATATCCCTACGAACAGGAATTACAGATTGTAGATGATAACTACCGCAATTATTACGAAATATTTGTTTATTCTTTCTATGACTCGGATGGAGATGGCATTGGTGATCTGAATGGAGTGACACAGAAGCTGGATTATATTCAGGATATGGGATTTAATGGTATCTGGTTAATGCCGGTATTCCAGTCTACAACATATCACAAATATGACATAACAGATTATATGCAGATTGATTCAGAATATGGAAGCACAGAGGATATGCAGAATTTAATTGAGGAATGTCATAAGCGGGGGATCCGTATTATTTTGGACTTTGTTATGAATCATACTTCATCACAGCACCTCTGGTTCACACAGGCGTGCGAATATCTGGAACAGCTGCCGCAGGGGGCAGAGCCGGATGAGCAGGAATGCCCCTATGTAGGGTATTATCATTTTGCAAACGAACAGAAGCAGGACTATTACCAGGTTAAGAATACAGACTGGTACTATGAAGGTGTATTCTGGTCAGAAATGCCGGATCTGAATCTGGAGAATGAACAATTACGTGCAGAATTAGAGCAGATCGCATCATATTGGATTGGAATGGGTATTGATGGTTTCAGAATGGATGCTGCAATGCATTTTGAAGAGAATGATGCGACAACCAATACAGAGATACTGAACTGGTTCTATGAGTACTGTCTGAGTCAGAATCCGGATTTCTATATGGTATCAGAAGTATGGGCAAATGAAGCTACCGTTGCAGATTATTATGCAAGTGGTACCCCCAGTATGTTTAATTTTGATCTGGCAGATAAGGAAGGTAAGCTGATCAAGGCAGCAAGAGGAACGTATAAGGCTGCCAATCTGGTGCAGTCCATGCTGAAATACCAGACGGATTTTGCAGCAGAGAATCCTGATTATATAGATGCTCCTTTTATTACCAATCATGATATGGGACGTGTGGCGAATGCACTTCGAAATGATCCGGATGACCTGAAGATGGCAGGAGGACTGCTTATGACATTGAGCGGTAATCCTTTTGTATATTATGGGGAAGAGATTGGTATGTCCAGCGCTGGAACCAAGGACGAGAATAAGAGACTGCCTTTTATATGGTCAGATACGGATACAGCTGGAATGACCAAAGGACCAAAGGATGCGGATGCAGGAATTATTTCGGCTTTTGCTGGCGTAGAGGAACAGCAGGCTGATCTTGATTCTATATTAAATTATTATAAGAGAGCTCTCAGACTGCGAAATGAGAATCCTGAGTTAGCAAGAGGAACCATAGAAGCAGTAGAGACCTTGTGTGACGGACATCAGGCTGTAATCACAAAGACATGGGAAGACAGCACCATTGCAGTAGTATATAATACTTCGGATGAAGCCATAGAGGTTAATTTGGCAGGCTCAGCCATAGATTCTATGGCAATCAGGGGATACCTGACACTGCATGGAGAAGCGATTACCCTGGAGAACGGAGTACTTACAATGCCAGCACAATCCATATGTATTATGAAGTGATATATTGTTTTTTGGAAGCATTTATATTATAGTAAGTAGTGAAGATACAGAATGTATCATGATAAAGTATGAAGTATCAGGAAACGTATAGGATATAATTGCAGATATGAAAATATATATTATTCGACATGGTGAGACAGACTGGAATAAGGTCAGACGCCTGCAGGGGCGTTCAGATATTCCTTTGAATGAAGAAGGCAGGAGATTGGCAAGGATTACCGGCGAAGCTCTTAGCAGTGTGAATTTCAGGTGTATTTATACCAGTCCTTTGCGAAGGGCTAAGGAAACAGCAATGCTGGTGAAGGGTGACAGACAGATTGATGTAATTGAAGATGAGAGATTACAGGAGATTAGTTTCGGCATTTATGAAGGACATTGCTGTGCAAAAGACAATTATGAGATTCCGGATCCGGATTTTATGAATTTCTTTACACGACCGGATCAGTATCATCCACCTGAGGGCGCAGAATCCATAGAAGAATTATGTGCAAGAACCACTGATTTTTTGCAGGAATTGGTACATACTACACAGTATGGAGCTGAGGATGCAATACTGCTTTCTACACATGGGGCAGCACTTCGGGGATTGTTATCTTCGGTAGAAAAGACTGATATTGCGCATTTTTGGCAGGGCGGGGTACATAAGAATTGTGCAGTTACGATTCTTGATGTAACAGATGGCATTATTACCCTGGTTGTAGAAGGTAAAACATATTACGATGAATAGTTACAAAATATTGCAGTAATCAGGTAATTGTGAGCGAAGTGAATGACGAAAGAAGGCGGGCATAATGGTGGAAAATGAATATAGCAAAGTAAAAGTAAATAACGAAATGGATTACTGTTCTGTTACAGATATGGATGTGAAGGCAGCTCTGGAGAAGGCGTTTATGAAGGCAAGGGTTTCCTATTTTTTGAGATGGGAGAAACCAGGCTTCTTTGCAAGGCTTTTCTCAGGTTCTAAGACTAATATTGTATTCTGTATCAATTCTGCACAGCTGGAGACAGCAGAAGAGGTCGTAAAGGGACTGGGAGATATGGAGTCATCCATTAAGATGATTCGCACCAAATCAAACAATAAGATTGGATTCTAAGGGTATAAGTATATAAAAGGGCGTGTGAAAAATAAAAGTTTTTCACACGCCCTTAAATGTCCAGGCTTCACATTTAGAGATTATAGATCATCATCGTCGTAGTCTTCCTCACGATACATGTCATCATTCTCATTTATATATTCTGATTCTCCTTCATTTTCAAAGTCTTCCTCACTATATTCGTCTTCATAGTATTCTTCGTCTTTCCCGGAATAATTGCCCTCATCTTCCTCAGGGTATTCATCTTTGTCATATCCATCAGGGTATTCGTCTTCGTAATCTTCCTCATATTCAGATGGTGACTTTTTAAAGAAGCCACGTACAGAGACAAGGATCAGCATAACGACAACGACAATCGCCAGAGAAAGATAGACCAGAGTGGAGTCATCGAAAATAGCAAGCTTTGATTCACTATTCCCATCAGCCGCATCTGTGGAAGAGGTCGTATTGTCATCGGATGCTGCAGCACTGCTGCCGTTAGAATCAGTAGCCTGAGTCGTTGTATATTTGGTGGCTACAAAGCCGTCTTTACCATTATAATCAAAACGATACCAGCCGCCGCTTTCACCGGTAACTTCTATCTTGGAACCATTGGAGAGTGTGCCAATGACAGAGTAATCCGTTGAGGGACCGCTACGGACATTAAGACCTTTCTCAGAGTTTACATAACAGGTGAGACTGGTGTCTTTTACTTCGTAGCCGGAAGCACTTTGTTCTGTAGAGGTATTTTCTGTGGCAAGGACGCTGACCGGTGCTGTTAAGGTAAGTATGGAGACTATAACAGCTGCGAATAATTTTAATTTTTTCATAAAAAAGGAAACCTCCTTACAGTCTGTATCAAAAGCATTTATTTGCCTTAGTATAGCATGCCCGCAAAGAGGTTCCTATATATATTTTGCACAAAATTGGATTATTCGACAAAATCAGTCTTCAAAGGTAACTGTGATATTGCCCATGGAACATGACAGCTCATAATTGCTGGAGGCATTATTGTTGAGTGTCTTCTCGTATTCCAATCCCCCGTATCCCTTGTCTCCTATGGAGATACTGCCCATACTGCCATCCAGGGAATAATTGTGTTTCTGTTCGCTATCAATGAAGGCAAAGGTCAGACTTCCCATGCCGCAATCAGCAGCCAGATCACCCCGGATGACGCCGGAGTAATTAAGCTCTCCCATCCCCACTTCAAAGGAAGCGTTCTGCAAAGTACAGTGGTTGAGGTCTATGATTCCTGCACCAAGGTTCACATCGGTAGTAGCAGCAGATACATTGGACAGGGTGATGGAGCCGGCACCTGCATCGAGTATGAGAGAATCTGTTGTAAGAGAATCCCACTCCAGATTACCGGCGCCCAGAGAAATAGTGACATCAGTAAATTCCAGATCAGATGGCAGGCGAAGAGTCAGTTTATTATGCCTGTCACCAAAGTTTATGCTGGAGCCATCGAACCCGATCACATAGAAAGTGCTATTCTCTGTGTAGTATTGATATGTATCACTGCTTTCTGCAACAATCTGAAAATAGTGATTGTCAGAAGACTGTTCGATAATGTATTCACCACCGCCAAGATCTATATTAATGTGCTTGATCTTAGAGGCATCAGCTGCCTCATTGTCTGTCCTTGAACCTGAATAAACGGGATATTCGTCATTGAAATCAAAATGAACGATACGATTATCCACATGGAAAGCAGAATGAGAGGTATCTGAATTATTAAAATGAAATAAGCTGACCAGCTCCGGGATATTACCGGATTTCACATCATTGTGAAAAGAGGAGCCACCAACAAATGTACATATGACTAAAATAACAGCACCTGCTGCAAAAAGAATACCCGCCGTAATCAGAGCATTTTTATAAAACTTTTTCATGCTTGCGCCTCCTTATTTCTGGAAAACAGTTTGTGAAATACTTTGCCTATGCCTGTGGCACACCAGGGGATGACTGTGGCACACAGCCAGACTCCAAGGACTATGAAAAGGATGCCTATAGCGGCGACCAGCAGCCCGGCGCCTAACAGGGAAAAGGCAATCAGCAGTGTGGTCCTGAACAGACATACAATTGCTGCAATGAATAGACTAATACCTATAAGTACACATCCGATGCCGCCAAACAAGGCACCTATCAGAATGCCTGCTAAAGTAGCAAATACCGCAATTATAATTGGAAACCAGAGGGGACTTAACACAACGGCAAGTATAACGGCAAGAATAATAACGGTTGAATCTGTTCCTTTTGCATGAGTCTGTTGATTGGACTGAGCCTGGCTTGCATATTGGGGGGTGTCTGTAATTGGTGCAATGGGCTGTCTGGAAGAGCGGTAATCTGAATCTCCCTTAATGGCAGCAGCAATCTCTTCCGGTGAGCCTAATTCCTGCATAATGGCTTCTTCATTTTCAAGTCCGGCATCTTCAATATATTCACGATAATAGGTGAGCGCTTCATCACGTTCTTCAGGTGAGACATCAGCAAGCAGCTGCGCCAGCCGGTCTATAAATTCATTTTTACTCATGAGTAATACCTCCCTCAAATACACTTGTTATTTTGGATGAATAATTGATCCATTCAGTCTCATACATCTGTAATTGTGTAATGCCTTTTTCAGTGATGCGGTAGTAGCGTCGATTACGTCCTGCGCATTCTTTATCATAAGTACTCAGGCATTCATCCTTCTGCAGACGTCTAAGAACCGGATACAGGGTTGATTCACTTAATTCAATGACTTCCCGTACGTCCTGTGTGATCTTATATCCGTAAGTTCCTTCCGGGTCTTTGGAGACAACGGCAAGGACAATGGCATCCAGCAGTGTGGAACCTGTATTAAATACCATGGACTCATCTCCTTTATATTGTACGTATAATTTTATATAATATTATATGCTGTATAATATTGTTTGTGTATATACTATACAGCGTATAATATAGATTGTCAATGGTATTTTTTTCACTTGACAAAGGACTTGGGACTGCGATAGTATAATAGAAGCAAAAGGTAGTGCCAGAGAGGAGTATCTATTACCCCTTATCAGAGAGAAAGATTCATTGGCTGTAAGATCTTTTTAAGGAAAGGATAGAGAAGGTAGCTCTGAAACCGGAGTCCCGAAGTATTTATATAAAAGTATTTATATAGAAGTAAGGATTCACGTTTCGTCCACGTTATCGGACAGGATTTTGATAGAGATCCTATAAGAGGAACAATTTATTGTTTGAACAAAGGTGGTACCGCGTTAATACGCCCTTTGCCGGATATCCGGTGAAGGGTTTTTTTGCGCAAATGAGCAGAGCCATGGTTCACAATGCAGATGCATGGAATCATGCAAGAAGGCATTGTGAACTATGGCGAGCAATGCGACCGAGAGGACGAAGTCCACGAGGTGCTCATTTGCGCATGGGGTTCTGAATAGTTACTAGACTTTTTAAAAGAGAAAGGAAGAAAACCATGAGCAAAGAATTGGCTAAGACCTATGATCCACATGGACTGGAAGACAGAATTTATCAGAAGTGGCTTGACAAGAAGTATTTTCATGCAGAAGTAGACAGAAGCAGGAAACCATTTACTATTGTAATTCCACCCCCAAATATTACAGGACAGCTGCATATGGGACATGCGCTGGATAATACCATGCAGGATATCCTGATTCGTTTTAAGAGAATGCAGGGATATAATGCACTTTGGCAGCCCGGTACTGACCATGCAAGTATTGCAACTGAGGTCAAGATCATCCAGAAGCTGAAAGAAGAAGGTATTGACAAGCATGATCTGGGACGTGAGAAGTTCCTGGAGCGTGCGTGGGACTGGAAGAAGGAATATGGCGGAAGAATCATCAGCCAGTTAAAGAAGCTGGGCTCCTCCTGTGACTGGGACAGAGAACGTTTCACCATGGATGAGGGCTGCAACAAGGCTGTAACAGAAGTATTCTGCAAGATGCATGAGAAAGGCTACATCTATAAGGGTTCACGTATTGTCAACTGGTGTCCTGTATGTAATACTTCTATTTCTGATGCAGAGGTTGAATATGAGGATCAGGCTGGACATTTCTGGCATATTAAGTATCCTATTCTGAATGAGGATGGAACACAGTCAGGAGAGTATCTGACTTTTGCAACAACAAGACCTGAGACTATGCTGGGTGATACCGCAGTAGCCATTCATCCTGATGATGAGCGTTATACACATCTGAAGGGCAGGAAGGTATTACTTCCTATTATGAATCGTGAGATTCCTATCGTAGAAGATACTTACGTAGATATGGAATTCGGTACAGGCGTTGTTAAGATTACACCTGCCCATGACCCTAACGACTTTGAAGTAGGTAAGAGACATAATCTGCCGATCATCAACATTATGAATGATGATGCTACCATTAATGAAAATGGTGGTAAGTTCGCAGGTATGGATCGTTATGCAGCAAGGGAAGCCATCGTAAAAGAACTGGATGAGATGGGACTTCTTGTTAAGATTGAGGATTACAGCCACAATGTAGGCACGCATGACCGTTGTAAGACTACGATTGAGCCATTGGTAAAACAGCAGTGGTTCGTTAAGATGGATGAGCTGATTAAACCGGCTGTAGAGGCAGTAAAGAATGGTGAGATCAAGCTGATTCCTGAAAGAATGGACAAGACATATTTCAACTGGACTGATAATATCAAGGACTGGTGTATCTCCAGACAGCTCTGGTGGGGACACAGAATTCCTGCATATTATTGTGATAAGTGTGGTGAGATCGTTGTTGCCAAGGAAATGCCTAAGGTATGCCCTAAGTGTGGATGTGAACACTTTACACAGGATCCGGATACACTGGATACCTGGTTCTCATCAGCATTGTGGCCCTTCTCCACATTAGGATGGCCTGACAAGACAGAAGATCTGGATTATTTCTATCCTACAGATGTACTGGTAACAGGTTATGATATCATCTTCTTCTGGGTTATTCGTATGATCTTCTCAGGTTATGAGCAGATGGGTGAGAGACCATTCAAGACAGTTCTGTTCCACGGTCTGGTTCGTGACTCTCAGGGACGTAAGATGTCCAAGTCTCTGGGCAATGGTATTGATCCTCTGGAAGTAATTGACCAGTATGGTGCAGATGCCCTTCGTATGACTCTGATTACAGGTAATGCACCTGGTAATGATATGCGTTTCTACTATGAAAGAGTAGAGGCAAACAGAAACTTCGCCAATAAGGTATGGAATGCTTCCCGTTTCATCATGATGAATATGGAAGGCAAAGAAGTGACAGATGCGTCAGATTCCTTAGAGCCTGTTGATAAGTGGATCATTTCCAAGCTGAACAGTCTGGTAAAAGAAGTAACAGATAACATGGAGAACTTCGAACTGGGTATTGCTGTTCAGAAGATCTATGATTTCATCTGGGATGAATTCTGCGACTGGTATATCGAAATGGTAAAACCAAGACTGTACAATTCAGATGACACAGCTTCACAGAATGCAGCATTGTGGACATTAAAGACAGTATTGGTTGATGCGCTGAAGCTGCTGCATCCATATATGCCTTTTATCACAGAGGAAATCTTCTGCACAATCCAGTCAGAAGAAGAATCCATTATGATCTCCAAGTGGCCTGAATACAGCGAGGCACGTAATTTCGCTTCTGAGGAAAAGGCAATCGAGATCATCAAGGAAGCAGTCCGTGGTATCCGTAACGTTAGAACAGAGATGAACGTAGCTCCTTCCAAGAAGGCTCATGTATATGTAGTATCTGAAAAAGAAGACATCAGAAAGACTTTTGAAGAAGGCAGACTGTTCTTCGCAACACTTTCCTATGCTTCTGATGTATCTGTTCAGGCAGATAAGAATGGAATTGCTGATGATGCAGTATCCGTAGTAATCGCCAATGCCAATATCTATATTCCTTTTGCAGAACTGGTAGATATCAAGCAGGAGATTGAGCGTCTGGAGAAAGAATCAAAGCGTCTGGATGGAGAATTGGCGCGTGTCAATGGGATGCTATCCAATGAACGTTTCTTATCCAAAGCACCGGAGAGTAAAATTGCAGAAGAAAAAGAAAAATTGTCAAAATATACACAAATGAAACAACAAGTTGTAGAACGTCTTGCACAATTACAGTAAACAATGTTACAATAGACATAGGGGGCTGATTTTGTCTCCGATGGAGGTGGTTTCAATGGTCAACAGCAAATCCTATGTCAGGATAACAGATGATAAAACAGAAGCATGGCTGTATTTGTGTGCACCTGAGGAAGGTGCGGGATATGAGAAAACCGAAATCATCCAATATCTCCAGAAGAATAAGGTAGTAGCCGGGATTAATGAATCCAATGTGGCTGCTATGTGTAAAAAGAAGATATATGAACGTGAAGTTAAGATCGCTGTCAGCGAAACAGGAGAAGAAGGATGTGCCGGGCATTATGAATTCTTTTTTGAAACCGGTAAAAGAAAACCCACGATCAGAAAAGATGGCTCAGTAGATTACAGAAGTATGAGCCTGATTCAGAATGCAGAAGTAGGAGATCTGCTTGCAAGGTATTACCCTGCCGTACAGGGAACCCCCGGCAGGGATGTAACAGGTGGCTCTCAGAAGGGAGCCGTCTATAAAGAACTAAGGCCATTGGCGGGCAAAGGAATCAGTAACGAGAAGAATCCAAATGAGTATTATGCTGTCAAAGCCGGTAAAATAGAATATGATGGAGACAACAAGCTCTCTATCGTAGAAGTCCATGAAATACAGGGTGACTGTGATCTGACAAGCAACTCTGTCATTGACTTTAATGGCGATGTCGTAATCAACGGCAATGTTGAAGCAGGCGTTGTGATCAATGCAGGGAAGAGCCTGACCGTAGAAGGTGTTGTGGAATCTGCTACGATTACTGCGGGAGGTGATGTGTGTCTCAAGAGAGGCATGCAGGGCGCAGGAAAAGGTTCTATTACAGCAGGTGGGGATGTTTTCACAGAGTTTCTGGAATACACAACCGTAAAGACCAAGGGTAATGTACAGGCTAATGTCATATTGAATTCACAGGTTAGTGCAGACCAGAAAGTAACGCTTACTGGTAAGAAAGGTCTGATTGCAGGCGGTTCTGTCCATGGCATGCTTGGAATCAGTTGTATTACAGCAGGCAATATGTCTGAAATCAGAACAGGGCTTCATGTAGGGCTGAAGCAGGAGACAATGGAACAGCGTATTGATGTAAATGAGCGGTACAGTAAAGTGAATCAGGAGCTGGAAGATACAGTGGCAAGTATGGCTAAGATCATGCGTGTAAGACAGCAGAGTGGAGAGCTGAGTGAACCTTTGCAGAAGCATCTGGTAGAATTGAAACGCCGTAAGGACGAGATCTACACACGCTGTATGGAGATCAAGAAAGAAGCAAATGCCATGGAATCCATGGTTCTTGCAGCCAGAGAGGCGAAAATCCGTGTGGAAGGCAATATATATCATGGCGTAGTCATCAGCATTGATAATCATGATATGGTGATTAACAGGGATACGAGCTTTATGGAATATCAATGTCAGAATGGTATTATTACAGGAACTGTGGTAGTAGTATAGAATAATTTATAAATGGATGAAAATGGGGGTCGTTTTGCGAAAGGTATTTCGTGAAGCGACTTTCTGCTTAGAGCATGCAGAAATATGGAAAGGCATGGTAATTAATATGGAGTACAGAGCACATAACTATAAGGAAGCAGAGCAATATCTGAATGAAGTCCCCAGATTTACAACGAAGAATCCATTGGAAGAGACAAGGGGATTCTATCAGTATCTTCTATCGGCAGAGTCAGAAACCGGATTGCAGGAGACACAGCTTGGCATCATCATTCATGTTGCCGGAACCAATGGCAAGGGTTCTGTATGTGCTTATATGGATTCCATTTGCAGGGAAAGCGGATATCATACGGGATTATTTACCTCACCCCATCTGGTTACTACGAGAGAGCGGTTTCGGATTGATGGAGAGATGGTCAGTGAAGAGGAATTCGTGGAAGCTTTCAACTGGCTGGCAGAACAGATTGACTGTTATCATAAACATAGGGAAAGTTATCAGCCCACTTATTTTGAACGACTTTTCTTCATGATGCTGTGGCTTTTTACCAAAGTGGGTGTAGAAGTTACGGTATTGGAGACTGGTCTGGGAGGAAGACTGGACACGACCAATGTGGTGGAGCATCCATCCCTGACCATGATTACGGAGATTGGCATGGACCACATGGCATATCTGGGAGATACGCTGGAGAAAATTGCGGGTGAGAAGGCGGGTATCATAAAATCCGGTGTACCTGTTGTCTATTTCGACAAGCGGAAGGAGACTTCTGTCGTATTTGAGCAAAAGGCAGCAGAGGTTGGCGCAGAGTGCTTTAAAGTGTCGAAAAATGCATATAAAATTAATGGAATTCAAAAAAAATGCATTGATTTTTCAGTGTGTAGTCGGTATTATGGTTATATTGGATTGCAGGCGCATACTACAGCCGCATATCAGGCTGAGAATGGGGCAATGGCAGTATGTGGAGCAGAGCTTCTAAAGAAAAAGGGAGCACTTGGAAAAATAAACCGGGAATCCATAATAAGAGGGATATATAATATGCGATGGGCAGGAAGAATGGAAGAAATCAGACCGAATGTCTACATAGACGGTGCCCACAACGAGGATGGTATCAGAGCCTTTATTGAATCGGTGATGCTGATGCATGAACAATCCCCGGTTATTTTACTTTTTTCAGTCGTTAATGATAAGAGATATGACAGTATGATAGAGATGCTGACGGGAGTAGACTGTATTGACCAGTTCTGTATTACGCAGATACCCGGCAGCAGAGGAGTTAGAATAGAAGAGCTTACACAGCAGTTTGCACAGCGTACAGACAAGCCGGTGCATGCCTTTGAGGATTTTAGGGATGCATATGACTTCTGTAGAAGGGCAAAGAAAGATGTGGGAACACTTTATATAGTAGGTTCCCTGTATCTTGCAGGGCTTGCGGAGGATATATTGAAATGATTAATTTTGAAGAAGAGTTAAAAAAATTTCATCCCAGCTTAGAGGTTGAGGATGCTGAAGAGGCAATTTATAATCAGGATTTAACAGATATGGCAGATGTACTTGTAAAAATGGTAAAGGAAGCGAAGGAAGAAGAGGAGTAGAGGTACGATAGAAAATGATATGCTATAACTGTGGATGCCGTTTATCGGAGAAGAATTTTTGTACCGGCTGCGGAGCTGATGTGACTTTATATAAGAAGATCATGTTTGCTTCCAACCGTTTCTATAATGAAGGTCTGGATAAAGCATCAGTCAGAGACTTGTCAGGTGCGATCACCAGTCTTAGAGAGAGCTTGAAATTAAATAAAAACAATATCGAAGCCAGAAATCTTCTGGGACTTGTTTACTATGAGAGAGGCGAAGTGGTAGCTGCTCTCAGTGAATGGGTCATCAGTAAAAATATCAAAGAAGATAAGAATATAGCTGATGATTATATTAATATGATTCAGAATAATCCGGGCAGACTGGACACCTTTAACCAGACTGTGAAGAAATACAATCAGGCATTACTTTATTGTCAGCAGGATAGTCTGGATCTGGCTGTGATCCAGTTAAAGAAGGTGTTGTCCATGAATCCGAGATTCCTGCAGGCGCGTCAGCTGCTGTCCCTGTTGTATATCAACAATCAGGATTGGGACAAGGCAAAGAAAGAGCTGGATAAGTGCATTAAAATAGATGCGAACAATACAATGACACTTCGTTATATAAAAGAAGTGGAAGCCATGATGCCTTCAGAAGAGGAACGTATCAAGAAGAAAAAGGAAGCCATTGTATATCAGAGTGGTAATGACACGGTGATTCAGCCAGTAGGAAAGAAGGAAATTGTAGGTTTCCAGACACTGCTTAATATTATAATCGGTGTTGTAATTGGTGTGGGAGTCGCATGGTATCTGGTAGTGCCGGCAAGAGTACAGCATGCACAGAGTCAGGTGAATGAACAGCTCAAGTCTGTCAGCGAACAGCTGGATGCCAAGACAGTGCAGGTAGATGAACTGACACAACAGATTAATGATCTGACGAAGGAAAAGGACAGCCTCAGCAGCAGTCTCAACGAAGCACAGGGAGTTAATGTGGCTGTAGAAGCCAATACTGATCTGATCGAAGCTGCCCTGATGTATATGAATAAGACAGCAGATGAGCAGACAATAGCAGAAGAACTGGAACTGATCGATCAGGATTATCTGGATAGTGATGCAACAGAGAGCTTTAAGACGCTCTATCAGACGATTCTGGAAGCAGTGGGACCGGTTGTGGCAAAGAGCTATTACAATACAGGTTATGAAGCTTTCAGAACAGAAGAATATGATACTGCAATCGAGAATCTGGAGAAAGCATTCAAATATGATGCCACCAATGGAGAGGCGCTGTATAATCTGGCGCAGTCCTATAACAGAAGCGGAGACACAGACAAGGCTGTAGAGACATACAAGAAGGTAATAGAATTATTCCCGAACACGGAGAAAGCCAGAAAATCTGAGAATTATATCAAGGAATTGGAAGGCTGATTGACTACAGACAAATTCATAAGATACGTAAGAGGACATGCATAGAGGGTGCATGTCCTTTTTGTACGCCTTTTATGGAGAAAAGTGAAAAAAAGAGAGCAATGCCCGGGAGGTAGGAGTATGGAACAATTTGCAGTGATTGACAATTATCTGTGTATTAAAATGCCACAGGAGGTAGATCATCATGGAGCAGCAGGAATCAGGGAGAATGCAGACAGGCTTCTGTTGAATGAGAAAGTACGAAATATCGTATTTGACTTTGAAGATACGACATTCATGGACAGTTCAGGAATCGGTATCATTATCGGCAGGTATCGTAAGATATCCTGCTTCGGGGGAAAGGTATATGCAATTCATGCAGATGAAAGAATCAGGAGAATCCTGAAGGCATCTGGTATGTCGTCTATTATTGAAGTATTGGCATAATTGAGTGTGTGATGAGAAAGTTGACAGGGAGAAGAGGTTGAGAGGATGAAGAAGGAAATTTGTTTGGAGTTTGATGCAATATCGGAGAATGAGGGATTGGCAAGAGTGGTGGTAGCAGCTTTTCTGACGCAGCTGGACCCTACTCTGGAGGAAGTGCAGGATGTGAAGACCGCAGTATCAGAGGCAGTAACGAATGCAATCGTGCATGGCTATGAAGAGCATGGAGGGAGGATTATATTGGAGGCTTCCCTGGAGAATGGTATATTGGAAGTTGTGATAACAGATAAAGGTGTGGGAATAGAGGATGTGGAAAGAGCCATGCAGCCCATGTTTACAACCAGAGCAGACAGTGAACGAAGTGGCATGGGATTTGCTTTTATGGAAGCATTCATGGATCGGGTACAGGTTACAAGCTCTCCCGGAGAAGGAACGAGCGTACATATGTGGAAGGCTTTTAAAGGGGCGGTTCTGATGCAGGCGACCGTGTGGAAAAGTACACAGGTGTAGGGAATGGATGAGAAGGAGCTTTTCTTACAGGCACAGAAGGGAGACAAGGAAGCAAGAGAAGCACTTTTCGAGAAAAATGCAGGGTTGATACACCATGTGATAAAAAGATATACAGGAAGAGGGTATGAAACAGAAGATTTGTTTCAACTGGGAGCAATCGGTCTGCTCAAGGCAATTGAGAAGTTTGATACAGAATATGGCGTGTGTTTTTCTACATACGCAGTGCCTATGATAGCTGGCGAAGTGAGACGTTTTATGCGGGATGACGGCATGGTGAAGGTAAGCCGTGGAATCAAGGAGAATATATGGAAGCTCAACCGCACCAGAGAAGAACTCCATAACAGGCTGGGCAGGGAGGTAACACTGAAGGAATTATCCCAGGCATCAGGAGTACCAATGGAAGATGTGGTACTGGCAATGGATGCAGGAAGAGAAGTGGAATCTATCTACAGGACGGTATATCAGTCTGATGGCAATGAAATCTATCTGCTTGACATGATCAAGGAAGGGCAGCAGGCAGGACACGGCTGCATCATGCAGGATGAGGGAGAAGGCGTGCTGGACCGGATGCTTCTGGAACAGCTTATGAACCAGCTGGATAAGAGAGAGAGGATGCTGATACGTATGCGTTTTTATGAAAATAAGACGCAGATGCAGGTTGCCCAAAGTCTTGGAATGAGTCAGGTACAGGTAAGCAGACTGGAGAAGAAGGTTCTTATACGGATGAGGGAATGTATGAATTAAGGTAACTATTCAGAGCCATGCAAATTGAAGCAGAATATGCTTATTTATAAGCATATTTGATACAATTTATATGGCGAAGTAACCACATAAGCAAAAGTAAAGCATCAAAGATGCGATTTTGCGCATGGGGTTCTGAATAGTTACCAATTAAGAGGGAATAGGACTAAAGTTTTAGAAAAAATCCGCCGATATATAATGAAAGAAGGCATGGATGCCGGAAATAGCATGTAATGATGTATGGAAAGGTTGGGTTTAGAGATGAATGGAATCAACTATAATACTTTATTAGGAAACACAGGCTTATTCTCACAGCAGACAAATACAGTTGCAGATGAGCTGAAATATAAAGGAACTTCCACAAAGGAGAAGACCACAGATAAGAAGCAGACCAATGCAGACCGTGATACAGTAGAGATCAATGGCGAAGCAGGACAGCTTCAGAAGGCTGGTTATGACAGACCTAAATGTACGGTAAGACAGCAGCAGACAAGCAAATATAAGCAAATTGATGAGAATGGAATCCAGGAAGGCGTACAGCTGAGTAGTGCAGCAAAGAAACTGTTAAAAGAGCTGAAGGCGAAATACTCCAATATGGAGATTTCAGTTGCAGAATGGTCCAGCGATGAAGAACAGGATTATTATGCAAGCAAATGCACCAAGGATTACAGTGTATTGATCTCCCCGGAAGCGCTTGAGCAGATGGCAGCAGATGAATCTGTAAGAGAAAAATATGAAGCTATTCTGGATGGAGCTGGTGAGAGCTCCAAGAAGATGCAGGAAGAACTGGGAGACGATGTGAAGAAGATTCAGAGCTTCACAATTACCATTGATAAAGATGGTAAAGTATCCTATGCAGTGAAGCTGATTCAGGATTTCGCCAAACATAACGAAAAACGTACAGAGGAAGCCAAGAAGGCACAGCAGGCTAAGAAAGAAGAAGAAAAGAAAGCTGACAAGAAGAAGGAAGAAGAGAAAAAGGCAGAAACGATACAGGCTGATTCCATAGAGGATCTGATTGCTGCCATCAAAGCAAAGCTTCATCCGGAAGAAACAGCTGATACAACAGATACAGAAGAAAGTACCACAGAACAGAGTACAACTACAGAGGAATAAAAAATACAGGTCATGGAGTTTTTCCATGACCTGTTTCCTGTCTATAGGATTGTCTCGACATCAGGAATGAAGTGTTCCTGATTCTGTTCATCAAAAAGATAAACAGGCAAGGTGTTAGGGGCATCAGGTGTCAGAGTCAGTAAATCCTCCGGGACATGAAGGGAATAGCCCTTGCCTTCCTTAATGCGGTTGACATAATCAGCGGCAGAACGAAGTGGAGTATCAAAAGCAACACCGTAGAGGTTACCACTGTCGGTATGAGCTACCAGATGAATGTCAGAGCCTGCAGTCATGGGAATATGATGCTTGACTGCATATCGGTATGCCAGTCTGTCCTGATAGGAGGGATTGCCTGCATTGGCTACTTCAAAGGCATCACACTGAAAGGGATGCAGATCGACTCTGGAGAGGTAATCCCTCTCTCGGAAAGGATGAGCCTGCACTACCAGACCACCGTATTTGTGAATCTGTTCCAGATGGGTAATGTGATCCCAGGCCATTATTTCAGGATGAGCAAGCAGCCATGCCTTGTCCAGACCGTATACCAGAAATTCATCACCATCAAAGCGGCATTCCCATCCAAAGAAAACGGAAAAGCCCTGCTTATCTCCTTCTGCTTTGGCTTTTTCATAGGAGAGACAGTAACGGTTGACCCTTTCCTCCCAGGGAAGGGTATCAGGAATACAGGTATTGCCGTTAAAGAAGTGGTCTGTGACAAAGATGCCGCTGTAGCCAAGCTTCTTATAATAGGGAATATATTCTTCAGGCTCGCTGCGTCCACAGGCGCTGGCAACACATGAGTGTAAATGGGTTTCGTATATATATGGCATATGATAGGTTCTCCTTGTTTGTTTAAATCTTAACAAGGCTATTTTAGCATGCCATGATGTCTTTTTCAATGGGGTACGTACATTGCAAACAATATGGAGGCATGATAAGATAGGGAAAACAGGATAGAAAAAAAGAAACGGAAAAAAGAAACAGGAGTAAATAAATGATGGATCAAAATAAGACTCCCCTGTTGGATGCAATAGGGGAGTTTATTCATACGAAGCCGGCGTACTTTAGGATACCGGGACATAGATTACAGAAGGGAATCAGCAGCCGATGGACTGACAAGGTGGGGGAAGAGATCTTCGCCTATGATGTAACAGAGACACCTTATACAGATGATCTGCATCAGGCGGAGGGTGCAATCAGGGAAGCACAGCAGCTGCTTGGGGAATTATATCATACTGACCGCAGCTTCTTTCTGGTGAATGGCTCTACCTGTGGGAATGAGGCAATGATTCTGGCGGGAGCATTGGAAGGACAGGAGATCATGATTGCCAGAAATGCCCATAAGTCAGCTATGATGGGATTGATTATGTCGGGAGCCAGACCTGTGTATGTGTCCCCAAAGGTATTAGGCGAATGGGGCATACAGGGTGGCATTACCCCCAAGGATGTGGAGCGTTGTTTCAAGAAGCATCCAGGATGCAGGGCTTTGTTCATGGTAAGTCCCAGCTATTATGGAATCACTTCAGACCTGAAGGCGATTGCCCAGGTATGTCATGAGCATGGTGCAATGCTGCTGGTAGATGAGGCACATGGAGGGCATGTGTATTTCCATGAAGCATTACCACAGGGGGCTATCGAACAGGGCGCAGATATGTGTGTGCAGAGTATGCATAAGGTAACAGGTGCGCTGACACAAAGCTCCGTACTGCATGTACATTCCAGTCTGGTCGATATGGACAGGGTGACAAGTGCACTGCATATTGTACAGAGTACCAGCCCTAACTATCTGCTTATGACCTCTCTGGATTGTGCTAGATATGAGCTTGCCATGCATGGCAGGGAGATGATGCAGCAGGCCCTTGCTCTGGCATCTTATGCCAGAGAGCAGATCAATGGAATTGCAGGCTTTGCATGTATGGGGACTGAAGTGGCAGGACAGGCTGGAATTGCAGGGCTTGATACGACCAGGCTTGTGATTACAGCAAAGAAGCTTGGATTGACAGGCTTTGATCTGGAAGAATGCCTTTTTCAGAAATATGCAGTCAATATGGAGCTGGCTGACTATGAGAATGTACTGGCAATCGTTACGTATGCCAATACAAGAGAAGAGATAGACCGACTTATCAGTGCATGCCGCAGTATCAGTCAGGAACTATTAAGTGACACATGTGTCATAAATAGAAACTGGAAAAAGACATACAATCAGGAGATTCCATGCCAGCCACCACAGGTAATGACACCGAGACAGGCGTATTTTGCACAGACGCAGAGAATCCCCTGGGAACAGGCGGTAGGAAGGATTGCAGGTGAGATGGTAGCACCATATCCGCCGGGAATTCCCATTCTGTATGCAGGAGAGAGAATCACGCAGGAAGTGTGGGAGTATCTGGAGAGATTCAGACAGGATGGCAGACATATGCATGGAATAGAGGATGGACAGATTACGGTAATGAAAGCAGTATCAGACGAATAGGAACACCACAGATGGAGATACTATCCTGTGAAAAGAAATAGAAAGCAGGTAGCAGCCATGAGTAATGTGACATTATATATTCAGGCAAGGCAGAATGTAGAAGCACAGAAGGATGAAGTGCTTCTTGGAGACGCTGCCAGCATTTACTGTGAGGACAGTGCTATCCGTGCCAAAGCCAATGCCATGAGGATTCATAAGTTCCATGAAGGTGAGGACACAAGGGCAGTTATCAGTATGATGAAGATTATAGAAAAACTGACACAGATGTCACCTGGAATCACAGTGGAGAGCATAGGTGAGAGTGCTATTGTAATGGAGAAAATACCGGAGAAGAAATACAAAGGGTCTATGGTAGTATGGAAGATTATTCTGGTGGCGGCAGTGAGCTTCTTTGGAACGGCTTTTACCATTATGGCGTATCATAATGATATTGGTATCTCCAATGTATTCATGAGAATCTACGAGATTGTGACAGGGAGGGAATCAGAGGGCTGTACCACTCTGGAAATTGCATATTCCATTGGACTGTGCCTGGGAATTATAGTATTCTATAATCATGTGGGCGGAAGACGCATTACGGTCGATCCCACTCCACTGGAAGTAGAAATGCGCAATTATGAGAGAGATGTGAATACCACGCTGGTTGAGACTGCAGAGCGGGAGGGAATGGAAGTTGACGTGGATTAGAGAGATTCCCCTTGCTGTATTTGGCTTCAGCTTCGGTATTATGGTTGCCGGCGGTGTGTTTACAGTGTTGTTTGTAGTAGGCCTTATTCCCAGATTCGCAGGAAAGACAGATACTGCCAGATATGAGATATTCTATGAGGAATGTATCATAGCGGGATCAGTGGCAGGCTGTCTGTTCAGTGTATTCCAGTTCCCCTATAAGATCGGGCAGTACATGCAGAAGCTGCCCATGTGGGCATATCAGAGCCTGACAGTGCTGGCACTGGTGATCATTGGAGTGTTCTCAGGAATGTTTGTAGGCTGCCTTGCACTTGCTATTGCAGAGATGCTGGATTCCATCCCCATATTAGCAAGAAGAATAGGCTTCCGCCATGGGCTTGGGATTGTAGTACTGGCGATAGCAGTGGGCAAGTTAGTAGGCTCGTTGTTATATTTCTGCATGAGAATCTTTGAAACTGCCCAGTAATAGGAAAAGAGTACGAGAGAAGAAGGATAAAGGAGCATAAGAAATGTCAGTCAATAAAATGTTTGCAAAATATGTATCACAGAATATTATGGGGATGATTGGAATATCCCTGTATATTCTGGCAGATACTTTCTTTATATCGAAGGCACAGGGAGCAGATGGAATCACAGCACTGAACCTGGTTCTTCCTCTGTACAGTCTGATCTTTGCCATCGGTTCCATGATTGGCGTAGGCTCTGCCACACGTTTTAAGATATTGAGGGCAAAGACAGATGCGCAAGCAGATACATATTTTACCAATGCGTTATTCTGGGCGTGTATATGCAGTCTGCCCTTTATGCTGGCAGGCGGTGTATGGGCTGACGGGATTATGGCACTGCTTGGGGCAGATGAGAGGATTATTGAGGTCGGAACCAGCTATACCAGGATATTTATGCTGTTTGCACCTTTTTTCATGTGTAATTATGTGTTCAATGCCTTTGTAAGAAATGATGGAGCGCCATCTCTTGCGATGGCAGCGACCTTGAGCAGCAGCCTGTTCAATATTGTTATGGATTATGTGCTGATGTTCCCACTGAAGATGGGAATGGCAGGTGCGGCACTGGCTACAGCAGTATCGCCGGTGGTAGGAATCCTGATCTGTAGTATGCATTTTGGGGCAAAAGACAATACGATACGATTCTGTCTGGCAATGCCGTCTATTCGTAAGCTGGCATTGTCCTGTCAGCTGGGCGTAGCGGCTTTTGTAGGAGAGATATCATCTGGTGTGACGACAGCAGTATTTAATATGCTGATTCTGAGACTGGCTGGTAATGTAGGAGTGGCAGCTTACGGAGTGGTTGCCAATACTGCACTGGTAGCAGTAGCTGTATTCAATGGAATCTCTCAGGGCTGTCAGCCGATTCTCAGTGAATTCTATGGAAAAGGCGATAAGAAAGCTACTACAAGGGTATTACGTCTTGGTATCATACTGGCATTGATTATGGCAGCGGCAATCATTCTGGGAATTATGGCAGGTGCAGAAGGTATCGTAGCAATCTTTAATGGAGAGCAGGATGCACAGCTGGCATCTTATGCAGTGCCGGGCATTAAGTTGTATTTTATCGGATTTTTATTTGCAGGCATCAATATAGTAGGAACCGGATTTTTAAGTGCAACGGAGAAGGCTGGATGGGCTTTTGCCGCATCCATTTTGAGAGGGTTTATAGCAATCAGCGTCTGTGCAGTAGTCATGTCCATATGCTTTGGCATGGTGGGTGTGTGGCTGGCTTTTCCAGTGGCAGAACTGCTTACGGCACTTGTAACAGGACGAGGCTTATATTGTTCTCTAAAAGACGCAAAAGGTGTATAATATATAAGAAACAGGGGATAACTATGACTAAAACCGAGTATAAAGAGGATAAGTCATGGATAAAAAGGTAAAAGAATTTCAGGATTATGTAGAACAGATCTCACCAAAGACGAATCTGTGGTTACAGATGGGAAAAGCATTTGTTATGGGAGGTGTGATCTGCTGTATTGGACAGTTCATTGTAAATATGGCAATGAACCAGTTCGGACTGGATAAGGATCTGGCGGCAAGCTGGTGCTCCATGCTGTTGATTCTGCTCAGTGCGGTGCTTACAGGATTTAATCTCTATGGAGGTCTTGTAAAATGGGGCGGTGCAGGTGCACTTGTGCCAATTACTGGATTTGCCAATTCTGTAGTGGCGTCTGCCATTGAGTATAAGACGGAAGGACAGGTATTTGGTATTGGATGTAAAATATTCACCATTGCAGGGCCGGTTATTCTGTATGGAATCTTTACAAGCTGGGTATTGGGATTGATTTACTGGATATTGGGATTATGTGGAATTAGGCTGTAGCATAGCGAAGGCTATGGGGAGGTACAGATGAGGAATTGTCAGGAGATTTATTTTATCGTAAATGAGGGCGCACGCACCGGAAGGGCAGCAGAAGTATGGAAGCTGGTGCGTGGGCTTCTGAAAGAAAAAGAAATTGCGTACAAGGCGTATGAGACGAAGTATAAGGGACATGCTACCAGCCTTGCAGCGCATATTGCTGCCTTGCCGCAGGAGGTGGTCTATCTGGTCGTTCTGGGCGGTGATGGCACAGTAAATGAAGTATTAAACGGCATTACGGATTTTGATAAGGTGAGACTGGGCGTGATACCCACAGGCTCCGGTAATGATTTTGGACGGGGAATCGGATTGCCCAAAGATCCACAGACCGCCCTGGAGAATATCTTATCCTGCATAGAACAGGAACAGCAGACAGGAAAAGCACCAGAGAGAATTGACCTGGGGCAGGTAAGCTGGCCCGGAGCAGATACCCCTAGAATCTTTGGAATCAGTGCAGGCGCAGGACTGGATGCGATTGTGTGTAAAAAGGCATTACAATCAGGATTAAAGAAGTTTTTAAATAAGATTCATCTGGGCAAGCTCACATACCTGTTACTGACAGTGCAGACACTCTTTACCATGGATACGGCACAGGTCACATATACATATTATGGAAAAGAGCAACAGGAGCAGACAGTAGATAAGAATAAAGTAATCTTTACTGCGGTCATGAACCTGAGAGCAGAGGGGGGTGGGGTTCCTATGGCGCCGCATGCCTCTTATACGGACGGGCTATTGTCTGTGTGCAGTGCTTTCGGGATTCCCAAGTGGCGCACTTTCCTGTGTCTGCCTTTTCTCGTAGCAGCCAGACATGAGAAAGTCAAAGGCTTCGACGTAGAGAATGTGCTGAGAATGGAGATTACCATGAGTAAGCCTATGGTGCTGCACGCAGACGGAGAATATCTGGGAGATGTAACACAGGCAAGCTTTGAGTGTCTGCACCATAAATTAATGTTATTACAGTGATTATTAATCTGATTTTAATCTTTTTTGCATTTTTCTTTTAAAGAGTTGGGGTATGATAACATCATCAACAACAAAGAAAAAAGAGAAAAAGAGAGGATAAAGAAATGGATAATTTTGAAAAGGTTGAAAAATTAAGGGAACATGCAAATGTTACGTATGAGGAAGCCAAGGAAGCATTGGAGAACAGTAACTGGGATATACTGGATGCCATGATTTATCTGGAGAAGAACGGTAAGACCAGGGAATCCCAAAGGGCAGAATATTCCACGAAGACAGAGAGATGTGTTGGTGAAGTTATAGATGATGGAAAAGAGGAACGCAGGAGCAATTTCAAGGATTCCATGCATCGGTTCGCCAAATGGTGCAGTCATATTCTGGACATGGGCAATTCCAACAGCTTCTGTGTAGAGAAAGACGACAAGGAAATATTCAGAATCCCAATCACTGTATTGGTATTGCTTCTGCTCTTCGCATTCTGGGTAGTACTCCCATTGCTTATCATTGGATTATTCCTGAATATGCGATATCATTTTCAGGGACCGGACATGCATGCAGTAGATCTGGATATTAATAAGGCAATGGATTCAGCAGCGGAAACAGCTGAGAATATTAAGAACGGATTCAGTCAGGCAGTATCTAAGGACGAGAAGTAAATAAAAGGGCAAAAGGCGCAGGGACTGCGCCTTCTTTGCATACTGAAAGGTTTGGTTCATATATGGATAACAGGATTTTGATTGTAGAGGATGAAGAAAAGATTGCCAGATTTCTGGAACTGGAGCTTCGACATGAGGGCTATGACGTAGATAAGGCATCCAACGGCAGGGATGGGCTGGATAAAGCACTGACAGGACAGTATGCACTGATGGTACTAGATGTCATGCTTCCTGAATTAAATGGTTTTGAAGTGCTGCGCAGACTTCGTAAAAATTCTGACATGCCTGTCATTATGTTAACTGCAAGAGATACTGTCATGGATAAGGTGGCAGGTCTGGATGGTGGTGCAGACGACTATATGACCAAGCCTTTTGCCATAGAAGAACTGTTGGCGAGAATCCGCCTGGCACTGAAGAAGAGTAAGAATACAGGAGCCATACAAAAAGGAAGCCAGCTGACATGTAAGGGATTGAATATGGATGTACAGCGGTATGAAGTGACTTATGGGGAGGACAGAATTGAACTTACTCACAGGGAGTTTGAACTGCTTCGTGTATTGCTGGAGAGTAAGAATATTGTCATTTCCAGAGAAACACTGCTGGAGAAGGTATGCGGGTATGATTATCTGGGAGAGACGAATATTATAGATGTGTATGTGCGGTATCTGCGCAGTAAGCTGGATGATGTGTATCAGGTGAAATGGATACAGACAGTGCGTGGTGTAGGATATGTAATCAGAGATGATGAGTGAGGATATCCATGAATGAGAGGAAAGAAGAGAAGAGAGTAACATCCATAGCAAGGAAGATCAATCTGCAGAATGTAGGCTCTATGCTGTTAGCATATCTGTGGGTGGATATACTGGTCTGCATTGTGCTGGCAGCGGTGATGATCTATGGACTGGATGTACAGCTGGCAGGACGATTCGATATTACATATGCAAGAAAGCTTATGATAGAGACTTCTGTCCGGGATATGGTCTATCAGGTAGGACATAAAGGAAGCAGCGTCTATTATCTGGTAGAGATAGGTCCATGGCTGATATGGTTCATGATAGGTGGATGTGTCGTCCTGGTCTGGGAACTGGTGGAGATTATCAAGAAACTGATGCGAGGTACATATTCTGTACGTAGAGAGCTTCGCCCTTTAAATGAGCTTGCAGCGAAGGCACAGGAACTGAGTGAAATGTCTTTTGATGAATCTGCCTTTGATGAGAGCAAATATCATGATCTGGAGGATGCTATCAGCAGCCTTAAAGTAGAAAGGGAAGATGCAAAGATCCAGATGCATGACAAAGATCTGGCTGGTATTGAGAATGCACTGAATGATCTGTTGGAACGTATGCGTGCTTCTTATAAGCAGCAGGTACAGTTTGTATCAGATGCTTCCCATGAGCTGCGTACACCAATCGCAGTTATTCAGGGATATGTCAATATGCTGGACCGCTGGGGAAAGGACGATCAGGCAATACTGACAGAGTCCATTGAAGCAATCAAAAATGAATCAGGGCATATGCAGAAGCTCGTAGAACAGCTCCTTTTCCTGGCAAGGGGAGACTCCAACCGCCAGACACTGGATATGAAGTCATGCAGCCTTAACGATATCATGAGAGAAGTCTATGAGGAATCTGTCATGATTGATGAGAAGCATCACTACAGATATGAGGAAAAAGGCAATGGCTACGTATGGGCTGATACAGATATGCTGAAGCAGTCTGCAAGGATCCTGATTGACAATGCAGCGAAATATACGCCACAGGGAGAAGATATAGTAATCCGTGTGGGAGTGTTGAACGATGGTAAAGTAACCGATGCACCATTCTATGAGATACAGGATAATGGGATAGGCATGGGACAAAAGGACGTGGAGCATGCCTTTGACAGATTCTACCGTGCAGATGCGGTACGCAACAGCAAGACCGGAGGAACAGGGCTTGGACTGTCCATTGCCAGGTGGATTATTGAGAAACACCATGGTTATGCCCAAATCATAAGCAGAGAGGGACTGGGTACGAGATTTACAATTATTCTGCCACAGAATCCACAAATGGGGAGTTGAAATTGGTGTATTTCATGATACACTATAGATATACGACAGGGGAGAACTAAAAGGAGGAATCAGGAATGAATTGTAAATGGACGAGAGTAAATTACCAGCCGGGAGTAGGCTTGGGAGAAAATGGCGCAAGAGTCACAGCAGGCAGGGAGCATATCACTTTGTCAAAGGACGCTGCCAAGGAAGGCATGGTATTGTTAAAAAACGAGCAGCACGTACTGCCATTACAGACAGGAGCTAAAGTCGCACTCTTTGGCAAGGCTACTTTTGATTATGTAAAAGGTGGCGGTGGCAGCGGTGATGTTACAGTTGCCTATACCAGAAATCTCTATGAAGGGATCAAGGCTTTAAAAGGCAAGATTAGTGTATATGAGGAGCTGGCTGACTTCTATCGTGAGAATGTGAAGGAACAGTACAAGGCAGGCAGAGTACCAGGCATGACCATAGAACCACAGGTTCCACAGGAGCTGCTGCAGAAAGCAAAGGCATATACTGACACGGCTGTCATTTCTATCTGCCGATTCTCAGGTGAAGGCTGGGACAGGAAGAGTATCGTAGAGACAGAGAATAAGAATATCTGGGCAAGCGAGGAAGAAATGGCACGCCGCAGCGCGGAGATTTTTGAAGATGGTGATTTTTATCTGACCCATGCAGAGCAGGAAATGGTGAATACGGTAAAGCAGAATTTTGCCAGGGTCATTGTTGTTATGAATGTAGGCGGTATGGTAGATACTTCATGGTTCCATGATGATGCACAGATACAGAGTGTGTTAATGGCATGGCAGGGTGGTATGGAAGGTGGTCTTGCTACAGCAGAGTTACTTGCAGGAGAGGGCAATCCCAGTGGTAAGCTCTCTGATACCTTTGCCAGGGAATTGAATGATTATCCGTCTACCTATAATTTCCATGAGTCAGAGAAGTATGTAGAATATACAGATGATATTTATGTGGGATACCGCTATTTTGAGACGATACCGGGAGCAAAGGAGAAGGTCAATTATCCGTTTGGCTTTGGTTTATCTTATACACAGTTTGTATTGGGCGAGAGTCAGATCAGTATAGAAGAGGATCAGATCCGATGCATGGTATCTGTGACGAATACAGGAGATATGGCTGGCAAGGAAGTTGTACAGGCATATTATGGTGCACCACAGGGCAAGCTTGGTAAGGCAGCCAGAGTACTGTGTGCTTTTGCCAAGACCAGATTGTTACAGCCTGGAGAGACACAGCTTATGACACTGTGCTGGAAGATCGCAGATATGGCATCCTATGATGATTGTGGTAAGGTCTGCAAGTCTGCGTATGTACTGGAACAGGGAGAATACAAATTCTACATTGGTACATCTGTGAGGGATGCAGTGGAGAATGCAACTGCGTATACAGTAGTAAAAGACACCGTGACACAGCAGCTTACCTCCCGTCTGGCTCCCACATCTTTGACAAAGCGTATGCTGGCAGACGGTACCTATGAAGAACTGGAAACAACAGAACCGGTAGATACAGATGCCAATGAGCTGGAGAAGATGACGACAGAGGAAATGGAAGCCTTTGCGCCAAAAACAGAAGAGCGTGCAAGATGGCGCTTATGGGGAGACAAGACACCGGATAAGCAGCATCATTTTCTGATAGAAGTTGCAGAGGGTAAGATTACATTAGAGGAGTTCATGGCACAGCTGTCTGATGAGCAGTTAACAGAATTATTAGGTGGACAGCCTAATACCGGTGTTGCCAATACCTTCGGCTTTGGTAATCTTCCTGATTATGGCGTACCCAATATTATGACTGCGGATGGACCTGCAGGACTTCGTATCAATCCTGAATGTGGTGTATGCACAACAGCATGGCCCTGCTCTACCCTGATCGCCTGCACCTGGAATCCGGAAGCGGCACAGAAGGTAGGTGCTGCAGGTGGTGCAGAAGTAAAAGAGAATAATATTGCAGTATGGCTGACACCGGCTGTAAATATCCATAGAAGTCCCCTGTGTGGACGTAACTTTGAGTATTATTCAGAAGATCCTTATCTGGCGGGTAAAATGGCATCTGCCATGGTCAAGGGTATCCAGAGCAATCATGTTGGCGCAACAGTGAAGCATTTTGCATTGAATAATAAAGAAACGAACCGTAAGAATAGTGATTCGAGAGCATCAGAGAGAGCTATCCGTGAGATTTATCTGAAAGCCTTTGAAATCATTGTAAAAGAAGCAGCTCCATGGGCTATCATGTCTTCTTATAATATTGTAAATGGCAGAAGAACCTCAGAGAATCATGAATTACTGACAGATGTACTTCGTGGAGAGTGGGGATTTGAAGGGGCTGTTACGACCGACTGGTGGACCAACGGAGAACATTATAAAGAAGTGGCAGCAGGCAATGATATCAAGATGGCAACCGGATTCCCGGAGAGATTGATGGAAGCCGTACATAAGGGCATCATCACAAGGGCGGAGCTTGAGACCTGTGCTAAGAGAGTACTGAACCTGATACTGAAAGTTGATTAATAAGGGCAATCAAAAAGGAAGCTTTCCATTTGGAGAGCTTCCTTTTGTTAGTTTGCGCGCCATGGGCGCGCTCTAACGGGTGAAAGTCCCGAACACGCCCAGATAGTGGGAAGTGTATAGCTGAACAGCAAGGGTGTCCATCGTGAGATGGAATCTGAAGGAAGCTGTAAGCAAATCTCTGGTCCGACGGACAGAAATCACATATAAGGCTAGGCTATGAGAGATAAGTTGGCTAAAAGCAACGAAGTCTAATAACTATCACTTTTGTAGTAGCAGAGTAAATGTGGCGGAT
>ERZ773115.760-NODE-760-length-33158-cov-4.604809_pt1 | contig 33158 bp, 20 predicted proteins | sample MGYA00511116_ERZ773115 | MGnify/ENA primary metagenome ERZ773115 (study PRJEB29015, sample SAMEA2737869) | human gut metagenome | biome: human gut; feature: human-associated habitat; material: faeces | place: China | collected 2012 ... | reverse complement strand
CGTTTATATGGCGAATCATCACCTATTACCTCTATTTAGCCATAGGTGTATGTGTCATTCCCGGATGGCTGAAAAAAAGATAATTCGGCTCAATCACATTATTGGAATATTTAAACTGACTCTAAACTTTGGACAAAGATTTAAGGTAAGGATAATTTTTCTTTGTCACGATTTTTAACGGCTAAAAATTAAGTAAAAATTCCCTCTTTCCAATAAAATAGAGTATCTTCGTTCGAAAATTTCAAGAGAAAACCGATGCTGAAACAACAACTACAACAAAAGCTGCAACAAAAGCTGTCACCCCAACAAATACAGGTAATACGACTGCTTGAGTTGACAGCTATTGAGCTGGAGGAACGCATCAAACAAGAACTGATCGATAATCCGGCACTTGACGAGGGAACAGAAGAGCATGAACACTCCGATACCGATGAATTCGGAAACGAAGATACTGATGCATCTGCCGAAAGTGCAGAAGACATTTCTATGGGAGATTACTTGACGGAAGACGATATCCCCGACTACAAGCTGCAGGAGAACAACCGCAGCAAAGGGGAGCAGGCAGAAGAAATTCCTTTCTCCGACGCCACCTCCTTCTATGAAACCTTGCGCCAGCAGCTCGGCGAGCAGGACTTGACTCCGCACCAGCGCGAACTGGCCGAATATCTCATCGGCTCGCTGGACGACGATGGCCTGCTGCGCAAATCGCTGGACAGTATCAGCGACGAACTCGCCATCTACGCCGGTATCGACGCTTCTCCCGAAGAGCTGGAAGAAGTATTGAAGATTATACAAGACTTCGACCCCGCCGGTCTGGGCGCCCGCACCCTACAAGAGTGCCTGCTCATCCAGATTCGACGTAAGGAAGCGCAACGGCCCATGCCCTCGCCTCCACAATACTATATAGAAGAAGATATTCTTACCCAGTGCTACGAAGAGTTCACCCGCAAGCATTGGGACAAGATTATGCAGAAATTAGGTATCAGCGAAGATACCCTGCAACAAGCCGTTAAGGAAATCTGCAAGCTGAATCCCCGCCCCGGTGCCTCGCTCGGCGAAGCCATCGGCAAGAACATGCAGCAGATTGTGCCCGACTTCCTGGTAGACACTTATGACGACGGCACCATCAACCTGACACTGAACAACCGCAACGTGCCGGAACTGCGCATGAGCCGCGACTTCACCGAGATGGTGGAAGAACACACCAAGAACCGGGCCAACCAGTCTAAGGAATCCCGCGAAACCATGATGTTCCTCAAACAAAAAATGGATGCCGCACAAGGTTTCATCGATGCCGTGAAGCAACGCCAGAATACGCTGATGACTACCATGCAGGCCATCATAGACCTGCAACGTCCTTTCTTCCTCGAAGGAGACGAGTCATTGCTCCGCCCCATGATTCTGAAAGATGTTGCCGAACGCACCGGGTTGGACATCTCGACCATCTCCCGTGTGAGCAACAGCAAGTATGTACAGACCAACTACGGCATCTACCCGCTGAAATTCTTCTTCAACGACGGCTACACAACCGAAGACGGCGAAGAGATGTCTGTACGCGAAATACGCAAGATACTCAAAGAGTGCATTGACAACGAGGACAAGAAAAAGCCTCTGACCGATGACGAACTGACCGAGCTGCTGAAGGAGAAAGGCTATCCCATAGCCCGCCGCACGGTGGCAAAGTATCGCCAACAGATGAATATCCCCGTGGCAAGACTGAGAAGATGAGAGAAAAGGATGAGCGATTAGGGATTAAGGTTTAAAGATTAGTGCATTCAAATAGTAAATTGTAAATAGTCAAATCGTAAATAAAATTAGGTTGTGGAAGAGCATATTATAGCAGATAAAACTTTAATCAGAACAGCGAAAGTGATTTCGGCGGTATTCACACCGTTCTCCATCCCTTTCCTGGCATTTCTGGTTCTGTTTATATTCTCGTACCTGCGCATCATGCCGTTGCAGTACAAGTTGATAGTATTGGGTGTGGTGTATTGCTTCACCATCCTGATGCCTACACTGACTATCTTCATCTTCCGCAAAATCAACGGTTTCAGTCCGGAAGAACTGGTGGAACGAAAAAGGAGATACATTCCCTTTATTCTGACCATCACTTCTTATGTATTCTGCCTGCTCATGATGCACCGGCTCAATATCCCGTGGTACATGACCGGTATCATACTCTCCGCCCTGGTAGTGATGATAATCTGCGTCATTGTCAACTTAAAATGGAAACTGAGCGAACACATGGCAGGCGCCGGAGCCGTAATTGGTGGACTGGTAGCTTTCAGCGCCTTGTTCAGCTACAATCCCGTATGGTGGCTATGCCTCTTTATACTGGTGGCTGGCGTGCTGGGCACCGCCCGCATCATCCTACGACACCACACCCTGGGCGAAGTTATGGGAGGCTTTGCCGTAGGGCTTGTCTGCTCGCTGCTGGTACTCCACCCGCTGAGCAACATATTGTTCCGAATCTTCCTTTTTTAAGAGCCTTGTTTAATTTTTAATTTTCAACTTTTAATTTACATAGTATCAACCCTTAAAAACTAATGATCATGAATTTCCCGACTAATGTAAAGTACACCAAAGAACACGAATGGATTCGCCTGGAAGGTGATGTAGCCTATGTAGGTATTACCGATTACGCACAAGAGCAACTGGGCGACATTGTGTTTGTCGACATCCCAACCGAAGGTGAAACGTTGGCCGCCAACGAAGTGTTCGGCACCATTGAAGTAGTAAAAACCATTTCAGACCTCTTCCTGCCCGTAAGCGGAGAAATTCTGGAACAGAACGAAGCGCTTGCTGACCAACCGGAACTGGTAAACCAGGACCCGTACGGCGAAGGCTGGCTCATCAAAATCAAACCCGCCGCTGATGCCGACTTCGACAGCCTGCTGGATGCCGAAGCCTACAAAGCGCTGATAAACGAATGAAATGAAAGGATTAGGGATTAGCACCGGACGGAATGATAGCGCAGTCCCTAACCCCTAATCGTTAATCCCTAACCCTTATAAAATTAACCCTTTAATAATTTAAAGATTCATGTCTCCAATCGTTAGCATCATCATGGGCAGCACTTCCGACCTCCCCGTTATGGAGAAGGCCGCGCAATTGCTCAATGACCTGCATGTACCGTTCGAAATGAACGCTCTCTCTGCTCACCGCACACCGGAAGCAGTGGAGGAATTTGCCAAGAATGCCCGCCAACGCGGCATTAAAGTGATTATTGCCGCTGCCGGTATGGCTGCCGCACTGCCCGGCGTCATTGCTGCCAATACCACACTGCCGGTAATCGGGGTTCCCGTAAAAGGGTCTGTACTCGATGGCGTAGACGCCCTCTACTCTATCATCCAGATGCCTCCGGGCATACCGGTAGCCACCGTTGCCATTAATGGTGCCATGAACGCTGCCATCCTTGCCGTACAGATGCTGGCACTGAGCGATTCCTCATTGGCTGAAACATTCGCCGCCTATAAAGAAGGGCTGAAAAAGAAAATAGTTAAGGCAAATGAGGACTTGAAGGAGGTGAAGTACGAATACAAGACTAATTGAGGGATTAGGGATAAGGGATTAGTAAGATGATATGTAGTCACTGATCCCTTATCACTAATCATTTATCACTAAACGCTAATCACTTATTACCGTGGATTTATTCAACTATTCCCGACGGGAAACATCAGAAGTAAACATTGGAGCCACCCCTATGGGCGGCTCCAATCCTATCCGCATACAAAGTATGACGAACACCGCTACGCAGGACACAGAAGCCAGTGTGGCGCAAGCCAAACGTATTGTCGACGCCGGAGGAGAGTATGTACGCCTCACGGCCCAAGGCATCAAAGAGGCTGAAAACCTGATGAATATCAACATAGGCCTACGCCAGGACGGATATATGGTGCCGCTTGTGGCCGACATTCACTTCAACCCGAAGGTAGCGGACGTGGCAGCACAGTATGTAGAAAAAGTACGCATCAATCCGGGAAACTATGTGGATGCAGCACGTACTTTCAAACATTTGGAGTATACCGATGAAGAGTATGCCCAGGAGTTGCAGAAGATACACGACCGCTTTGTCCCCTTCCTTAATATCTGCAAGGAGAACCATACTGCCATCCGCATCGGCGTGAACCACGGTTCATTATCCGACCGCATCATGTCGCGCTATGGCGATACACCGGAAGGCATGGTGGAATCTTGTATGGAGTTTCTGCGCATCTGCGTGCAAGAGAATTTCACGGATGTAGTCATTTCCATCAAGGCGTCCAATACAGTGGTCATGGTAAAGACAGTGCGCTTGCTGGCAGCCGTAATGGAACAAGAAGGCATGCGATTCCCGCTGCATCTCGGTGTAACGGAAGCCGGAGACGGAGAAGACGGGCGCATCAAGTCAGCCCTGGGCATCGGTGCCCTGCTGGCAGATGGTTTGGGTGACACTATCCGGGTTTCCCTGAGTGAAGCTCCGGAGGCAGAAATCCCCGTAGCCCGCAAACTGGTGGATTACATTGTACAACGACACGACCACCCCTACATCCCCGGAGCAGATGTACCGGAATTCAATTATCTCTCTCCCACCCGCCGCAAGACCGGTGCCGTACACCATATCGGTGGAGACAATCTGCCTGTGGTCATCGCTGCACGCCTGGACGGAGATATGGACTTCAACCCGCAATTCATGCCGGACTATATCTATACGGGGCGCTCCATCCCCCGGCAACTTCCGGAAGGCATGCAATGCATCATCGATGCCGATGTCTGGATGGAGCACAGTAACGGCGGAACGGAACCGGACAATGCCTGGCCCGCCTTCAAAGGAGACCAGCTTCCTTTCCTAAGCAGCTGCGGCGCTTCTTTGAAATTCCTCTTCATCACGTACATGGGGCTGAATGACGAAGCCATCGCCTGCCTGAAGTATCATCCGGAAGTCGTATTAGTTTCACAAAGCAATCACCCCAACCGATTGGGAGAACAACGCGCCCTGGTACACCAAATGATGAAGGAAGACCTGAAAAACCCGGTAGTATTCTTTGAACACTACGCAGAAAGCGAACTGGAAAATCTGCAAATCAAAGCGGCTGCAGACATGGGAGCACTTATCTTCGACGGTCTGTGCGACGGTATCCTTCTCTTCAACCAAGGAGAAACCATAAGCGGCAAAGTAGTGGATGCCACTGCTTTCGGTATCCTGCAAGCCGGACGTGTACGTACCAGCAAGACCGAATACATCTCTTGTCCCGGCTGCGGACGCACCCTCTACGACCTGGAAAGTACCATTGCCCGTATCAAGGCAGCCACCGGCCATCTGAAAGGACTCAAGATAGGAATCATGGGATGCATTGTCAACGGTCCCGGAGAAATGGCCGATGCTGATTATGGCTATGTAGGCGCCGGACGAGGCAAAATCAGCCTCTACAAGAAGAAGGAGTGCATCGAAAAGAACATTCCCGAAGAAGAGGCGGTGGAAAAGCTGATAGAACTCATTAGGGACAATGGCGACTATATAGAGAAATAAAAGAACTATAATATGGATTATCAGAAAATACTGAAAGGTATTCATCAAGAAATAGAGCCTTATGCCACTATTGGCAAGCAAGCTGATTACATTCCGGCACTCGCCAAAATCAATCCGGACCAGTTCGGAATGTGCATTCACACCATACAAGGCGAAACCTTCATGCATGGAGAAGCTACTACCGGCTTCTCCATACAAAGTATTTCGAAAGTATTTTCCCTTGCCATGTGCCTAAGCCTTGAAGGAGACAATCTATGGAAAAGAGTGGGTAAAGAACCCTCGGGCACTGCTTTCAACTCGCTAGTGCAACTAGAGGTAGAAAAAGGTATTCCCCGAAATCCATTTATCAATGCCGGCGCCATTGTGATGACCGACATTCTATTGAGCCATTTAAAGCATCCAAAAGAGGAATATATCCGTTTTGTCCGTTCACTCAGCAGAAACAACCAGATTGATTATAATGAAGAAGTAGCCCTATCCGAACGCGAAAACGGCTACCTGAATGCGGCAATTACCAATCTGTTGAAATATCATCATAACATAAACAATGACATAGAACGCGTACTCCGCTTCTATTTCCTGCAATGCTCCATAGAGATGAGCTGTTATGATTTGTCTAAGGCATTTTTACCTTTCGCCAACCATAAACAAGCCTTTGCGTTCGAAAACATCACTCTGACCTCCTCTCAGGTAAAAAGGATCAATGCCATCATGCAAACATGTGGTTTTTATGACGAAGCCGGAGAGTTCTCTTATCTAGTAGGCCTTCCTGGAAAAAGTGGTGTAGGAGGCGGCATAGCTGCAGTTTATCCACTGCGTTATTCAGTCGCAGTATGGAGCCCAAGACTGAACCAGAAAGGGAATTCCGTTATGGGCATCAAGGCTTTGGAACTGCTGACCACACAGACACAGGAATCTATTTTCTGAAAAATTTCAGCGTAGATATTTATCAAAGTCCACCTCTTTGAACTTAAAGTTATGATGTTCGGAGGGGTGGTAGGCTTTATTCCAAGTAGAATAGGTTTTCACATCTATCTCCCTTGTCTTCCGGTTAAAAGTTACAATACGTAAGTAGCCTTCACCTCCCAATCTACTACCTTCCACACCACGCTGATAGTTTGCCAGCATCTGATACACTTTATTTCCCTCTTTCCCTATAGAGACCAGCGTGCCGACTCCGCTTTTCAAGACATGCCCACAAAAGACAGCTATCACATTGCGATGTTTGAGAAGCAATTTCTCCCAGATTCCAGCACCATCGTTCACTGTGCGCCCAGACTCTTTGCCGATGCCATATCCTTGAGGGCGCCACCAGTCTTTCCCGTCATGCAACGTACTGTCACAATACAAATAGGCGTGTGTATTCAATATGACAAGCTTATCCGGATGAATACCCACTATGGAATCGGCCCATTGCAGAGCCTCATCAGAAGGCCCGAATTCCAGATTCAAGACCAGCCAATCGGTATCGCCCGACCTGAAATTTATGAAATAGTTATCCAATGTCTTTCCATCTGCACTACCTCCCCAATAGCTCTTCCGCTTATAGCCGGAAAGAGGAAAATACTTGTTGGCCATTGCAGTGTTATGTATGTCCGAAAACTTACCGGGTTTACTGCCAATATCGTGATTTCCCCATACGACAGAATAAGGTATTCCTGCTTGGCTGACACGATGAAAAGCTTTCTGCATATATGCCCATTCCACCGGAGAATTATCTTGTGTCAAATCTCCCACTTGGAACACGGCATCTATTTTCTTACGGTTGGCAACCAACCAGTCCACTTGCGAATCGAAGACCTCCGGACATTGCTCCAGATAAGTCTGCGTATCCGGCAATACCACAAAAGTACTTACCCGACCGGAAGTGGTGCAAGAAGTTAAAAAAGCGCCCCCTAAAAAGAGCGCTCCGATAACAGACAATATTCTCATCATTTTTTCTTCTGATTAAACAGCCACTCCATAAAATCAGGATAGTTGAAAGCCGGATTCCAACTACCATGATTACAACCAGGAAATTCAATATATTCCACATCGGCACCAATAGCTTTCAAGGCCCGATATGCTGCACGCGATCCTTCAGGAGTTACTACATTATCCGCATCTCCATGAAAAATACGGAACTTGACCGATTTGCCAGCCTTCAACCGTGCCGGATTCACTGTTCCACAAATAGGTATTGCTGCCGCAAAAATCTCCGGATAGCGGACAGCCATGTCAAATGTACCCATTCCTCCCATAGAAAGTCCCATAACATAGATACGGTCTTTGTCTATCTGCGGCATGGCCAGATAGAAATCCAACAACTCTTTCAACGTACGGAAAATAGGAGAAACAGGCACTTCCAACGGCATATCTGCCGGAGCAAAAGATGAAGGGCGCTCCGTATATGCCCAATATCCGGTTTCAGGACACTGCGGAGCCAAAATAAACGCCGGACACTTTTCGCGGTTTACAGGATTAAGCCACATCTGCCCACCATGAACCAATTGTTTCTCATTATCATTGCCACGCTCTCCGGCACCATGCAGGAAAAGCACCAAAGGATACTTTTCATCAGGTTTCATCACCTCTGGACGCAACAAACGATACAACAATGTATCTCCACGGGAAGAGATATAAGTTTCCTTTTGAAAGGTTTCTTGTGCAAACGAAAACAAGAAAAAGAATAATCCACAAAGGATGCCGATTATACGTTTCATCTTATTATTTATTTTACATGTTTAACTTCCGAACGTAAAGATACACCATTTTCATTGAAAGCCTCCACACAAAAATAATAATCCTGATCAGCAGTAAGGGTTTTCATCAATAAATCAGTCTTATCATAGACCATCCAAGAGCTGTAAAGTTTGTCCGGTGCAATGCCCCAAAGTATGTTGTAACCTTGTGCACCTTTCACAGCCTCCCAACGGATGGAGATGTCACGACGGTCTGCTTGGCGGTCAAGTACCAACTTTTTGGGTTGTTGCGGTGCCTTCCCCGTACCCAATCCAAAGACGCGAAGTTCAGATATAGCCAGATTCGGTGTCGGTATATCTATATTTTTATAACGGATATAACGGGCAGACTTGGGTAATGCCAGTTCAACATAATCATTCGGAGTATCCCTATAACTTTCCTTACGGTCCACCAATATATCCCAATTCTCACCATCAAGAGAACCTTCGATGAGATAACGGTGATGGAGTCCTTCGTAGCGACCGTACATATTACTTTGATAATCGTGATAGTTTATCTGAACAGCATACACATCAGCAGGTTTCTCTAAATCAATCATCACCCACTGCCGTTCGTCATTAGCCTCGGCAAGCCAAAAAGTTTTAGTCAGTTCATCCGTTAGGGCATCTGCCTTAAATTCGTCTTTTGTAGTAAAAGCCGTCACCGGCTTGCCATACGAGAGCAACATCCAGCCACGGAACTGTCCAGCCTTGCCCGGTACGGCAGGTGCATAACGGGGATAGTCTCCGAAACGGGTATCTACATACATAATGCCATCTTTATCAAACCCTGCCGGAAACATACAAAGGCGACGTTCCCAATTCACATTGATAGAGAGTGACATCGAAGCAAAATGCCAATACTGCCCCCCAGGACCAAGCACGGTACTTCCATGTCCGGCACCGTTCATATAACCACCCGGCTTGTAGGACACCGGATTATGCTTTTGGTAAGTATAAGGCCCCATCGGATAATCGGCCACATAAACACCATCGGCATAGACATTGAATTCCGTTCCCGGAGCACCGTATTGCATATAGTATTTCCCATTATGCTTCGTCAGCCAAGGCCCCTCAATATATCCGCCCAATACAGTATCCGTATGGTTTTCACCGAAACGTTCCCAGCCATGTTTAGGCATATCCAAATTGAAGAGTTCTTTCGTTTCTCCCTTCTTGATGAAACGCCGGTTCTTGTCCAGTTCCATTCCCCTGATAGGATACACATTGGAAGAACCCCAGAACATATACGCTTTACCGTCATCGTCAATAAACAAATCGGGATCTTGCAGATTATGCAAAATTGCCGGAACAGCTTCCCAGTTTCCTGAAGCCGGATTATCCGTATAAAGGATACTCATGGAACCGGAAGGATCACCGGTCACATAAAGTACCGAATCTTTGTAATTATGTGCCGCCGGAGCATTACACCCTTGCGGATACCAGTTCCTGCCCGGACGTACAAACTCCCAGTTCAGCAAATCCCTGGAACGCCAATAACCGTGTGAACGGGTAACAAACATATAATATTCACCCCGGAACTCCACCACAGCAGGATCGGCACCAGAACGGTAGGAGATATTCTTATCCGAATTATAAATCATGTACGTGTAATCGATATTTAAAGGATTACAATAAGTATCCATATGCATGTCTTGTGCAGAAAGGAAATTCGCCAAACACAACAGCAGCACCAAACCACTTAATCTTTTCATCATATTATCCATATTTATATTATTATACTACAGCCCTACCTACGTCACAAAGTTTCTACAACAATGGTCGTACTGATTTTATCAGGAGCGTCTAAAGGTAAAGAAAATATATGATTGTCTCCCATTTTGTCTATAGGTAAAGAAGTTTTCTTCGCATCAATCAATAAATAGGCCCGTTTTATCCCAGAGCCAAAATCCGGGACAAGAAGTTTGCCGTCTTTCGGCCAATATTGAGTAAAAACATGCAAATAAAGAAACTGTTTACCGTCCACTTCTTTTCTGGTAGCTCTTCCCCAATCGAGTTGGCTAACAAACGGACTCGGTATTGTACCATAAATAGCTTCACTGTTCACCTTCATCCAACTGCCGACTTCCTCCAAGCAATTGATGCTTTCAGCAGGGAAAGTACCATCTGCTTTCGGACCGATATTCAATAGATAATTCCCCCCTTTACTGGTAATATCAATCAATTTTTGAAGAACATCCTCTGTAGTCTTCCAGCGTATATCATGGGCAGCATATCCCCAATTGTCATTCAAGGTCATACAAGTCTCCCAATCTGTACCATCTCCATTGGAAGGCATATCAGGTATGCTTTGTTCCGGAGTTTTAAAATCACCCGTCAGCTTATCCTCCATTCGGTCATTAAAAATTAAACGTTCCGTACCAGGTATGTTCTTGATAGCTTTCATCATACGATATTTAAATTCGGGAGCGCTGCTTGCTCCCATATCCCACCAAATAAGATCAACTTTATAATCATTTATGATAGTGTGTAAATGAGGGATAACTATTTCATCCGTATATTTTGCTTTGTCTGCATAGGAAGCTTCCCGATTAGGCGCGTCATTTTGCGGAATCCATCCCATCCCCCCCGGATTATTCCAGTCCAATGCCTGCGAATAATAAAAACCTATTTTCAGACCGGCCTTCCTCGCTTCATTCACCAGTTCTTTCAATATATCCCTGCGGATATCTGTATCTTTAAAAATAGTATGCCCCACAGGTGTATTTAAAAGTGCAATGCCATCATGGTGCTTTGAAGTAATGACAATATATTTCATCCCTGCCTCTTTAGCCATCCTTACCCATTCTTTAGCATCGAATTTTTCTGCTTTGAAATCCTCCTTTGCCCGCTTCAGATACTCATCCCTGGGTATTTGAGCCGCAAACATTATCCATTCGGCATATTGCCCTCTTTTATAAGGTTTGCCTGTAGTTGGGTCTGTCTTTATACTCCCATCGGAAGATACCCATTCAGGACGATAGCATGAATAGTAATCTTTTATCATGCCGTCAGCCTCTATCCAAGGATGTTTTTCATTTGTCTGCAGAAACGTGGGTCCTGTATAATGCCCACCTAATGCAGAATAAGGGCCCCAATGGACAAACATCCCAAAACGGGCTTCACGCCACCACGCCATCCGCTTATCCTTTTGCCTTTTTGTCTCAGCGGTAGCTACATAAAGTTTCTCGCTCTCGCGACTGAACTCTCCATGACTATTCCTAGCCTTCACTGAGAAGAAGTAAATATCAAACGAATTCAGCCCTTCCACTGTAATGCGATTTTCTTTAACAGTCTTATATAAAATCTTCCTTGTAAACCTCATAACTTACAGCCTCTACTACATTCTCCCAAATAAGTTCTACGCTATTTGTACCTACACGACTAGCCTTCAAATGACAAGGTATGCGATTGGTAAATGGATCTTGTTGAGCAGACAACATTACACAGCCTACTACTAAAATGATTAATAAATAGATTCTTTTCATTCTAAACTTCATTTATCCGTCATAATAATATGCACTATTATTTGCACAGAGATTCAGGAACATCATATTCTTCCTGCAGGCGGGCAAGTTCCGCTTTCAATTCTGCAGCAACCTTCTCCATCCCTTTTTCACCATACAAATTATGCATTTCTGCCGGGTCCTCCTTCAAATCATAAAGTTCCCACTTGTCATCCACATAAAAATGCATCAATTTATAGCGCTCCATCTTGACACCGTAATGTGCACGGACACTATGAAAACCGGGGAATTCATAATAGTGATAGTAAAGTGACTTCCTCCAGTTTCGTGGAGTATTTTCTCCCTCTACCAACCGACGAAATGACACTCCCTGCATGTCTTCAGGAATCTCAATTCCACACATATCGAGAAAAGTGGGAGCGAAATCAATATTTTGAGTTAATCCTGTTACCTGCGTTCCAGGCTTAATATGTCCCGGCCAGCTCATTACCATCGGCATACCGAAAGACTCCTCGTACATAAAACGTTTATCAAACCAACCGTGCTCGCCCAGATAGAACCCCTGGTCTGTAGTATAAACGACAATCGTATTTTTATCCAATCCGGTACGCTTCAAATAATCCAATATTTCTCCTACACTCTCGTCCACGCTTGCCACACAAGCCATATAATCCTGCAAATAACGCTGATATTTCCATTCTGCCACCTCTTTGAAAGTACGCTGTTTCGAATAAAATTCATTGTTCCGTTCACGATAGGCATCCATAAAACGGCGGCGCTCATCCGGCTCCATCGTACCAAGAAAAGCATGAGGCCACGGGTCGAATAGCAGACTGTCGCTATTCATACCCGCAACCATCTTCAAGTCGTGACCTTCGTACATATCACGGTATATATTCATCTTCTGCATTTGTGCCGCATAACGTCCTTCGTATGCATCATAATAATTGTCGGGTAAAGGGAACTGCGTGTGTTCGTACAAATGATAATGCCGTTCGGCAGGCACCCAATTACGGTGAATGGCTTTGTGATGCATCATCAGGAAAAAAGGTTTATTCTTATCCTCGCGCCCACTCATCCAGTCTTCACAATATTGAGTGATGAGGTCAGTTACATATCCTTTATGCCGAGTGGTATCTCCCTCGGTAATAAAATACGGATTATAATAATCTCCCTGATCATTCAAAATCATCCAATGGTCAAACCCGGTAGGCTTTGAAACAAGATGCCACTTGCCGATAATGGCTGTTTCATAACCGTTTGCTTGCAATATCTTCGGCAGTGTCTGCTGCGAACCGTCAAATCCTTTATTTCCATTCCTCATAAAACCATTCTTATGACTATGCTTACCAGTCAGTATGGCTGCACGACTGGGACCGGAAATGGAATTGCAACAGTAATTATTCTGAAATACCGCCCCTTCATGCCCAATACGGTCAATATGGGGAGTAGGAGCTATTTTACCTATGGGATGTCCATATATACTCATTGCTTGTCGGGCATGGTCATCACTCATGATAAAAATAATGTTAGGACGCCTGTTTCCTATTCCTTGTTTCTGTTCTTGTCCTTGCATCCAAACCGAAGGAACAAAGGGCAACAAGGCAATTCCCCAGGATAGTTTATTTTTCATGTATTCATTATTTGTTGTAATTTATCAAAGGCGTAACACCGTTTTATAATTTATTGATTATCAGTACAGTTAGAATGCAGTGCATTCAATATACAACTGAACCCTATTCAGTATACGACTGAATGGCATTCACTATACGACTGAATTAGGTTCAGTATACAAGTGTTTCTTGAGCCCTTATGATTTGTAAATAATGCAGAATAGAATTAGACGAGTGCCTCTTTACAGTTTCAAAGTAACCAATACGGGAGCATGGTCGGAAAGATAGCCATTGTCCGGCTTATCGCCAACTGTGCGGTAACGCTCCACCTCTACAGAAGCATTTACGAATATAAAATCTATCAGCCTGCGCTTCTCCACCGGAATACGTCCGAAGTCATGAAAGCTCCATGTCGGTCCGTAAACGACCTTTGCCGTGGAACAAGCGTTCCTCATTCCACCTTCCGTCAATATAGTAACCGGCTCGGAGTCTACCGTTCCATTAAAGTCTCCAGTGATAATTACCGGAAGCTCTCCCGCTATTTGCTTTATCTTCTCGAGTATTAACTTAGCGCTTTCTCGACGTGCCACCTCACCTACATGGTCAAAGTGGGTGTTGAAAGCAGCTATTTTCCTGCCACTCACCTTGTCTTTCAACACAGCCCAAGTCACGATACGTTCGCATGCCGCATCCCAACCTTTCTTTCCGATGGAATCGGGAGTCTCGCTCAGTCCGAAATCTCCGTTCTTCAAAAGCTCAAAACGATCTGTCTTATAAAAAAGGGAGCAATATTCGCCTTTCTCTTTTCCATCTGCACGACCTACGCCAAGGGCAGTATATTGAGGAAGGCGCTCCTTCAGGTCATCGAGTTGATTCTTTACCACCTCCTGCATGCCCACAATGTCCGGAGCATAATAAGCAATCATCTGTGCTGCATTATCCTTACGGTATTTCCAGTTATTCATACTGTCCGCTACATGATCCAGACGGATATTAAACGACATCACCTCCACCTTAGCTTCCGGTTGCTTGCCGCACGAGGCGACAAGCAATACGAAAGCAACCAATACACTATTGAAAAGCACGTTTTTCATGGTTATAATCCTTTTTAATCTATATAAAATTCACCAAAATCAAATCCAGCCAAACCTAATCAGCCTTATTCAAATAAGGAGACGTAAAGCCTAATCTCTTCAATCCCTTCTGTACATCGGGATGACTCATGAAAAGCTTCCAAATCAAACCGGTGCGATAGTTCTCTATCATCACGATAATCGGTCCCTGGTCAATGGCAAGATACGAAGGCGCAAACCAATCCTCAGTCAGATTAAATGCATCCTTGAAACCATATTCACCCCAAAGACGGTCACCCAGTTCTTCATAGAAATAGCGCATGGCCTCCAAAGAATATTCCGGTGCATAAGGGATGGATGAAAGGGCCGCAGTAGGCGTAATCACGCCGCGATCATTTCCGGGACTATGGGCAGAATAGCCTTTATCACCGTCACTAGCTGTCAATCCCCAGCATTTCTCACCGTAACCCTTATATCCCTTCGGATTGTCAATACAATAGGCACGGTTAATCAAGGTATGAGCCTTCATTTGTTCCTCGTAATTGGCATAGCGGTCCTTCAAACCATGCGGATCAAGCCCCATATAGGAGTAATGAGTAAAGAACAAAGGACCGCCCTTGCCGTTATTGTCCCCGAGAGGAAGCCTGATGCCATAATACTCCCGACCGTTCAGAAAAGTATTCGCACTGGCCCAGCCTTTATGATAAACGCTCCCAGCAATCGGATAAGTAGGAGAAGACGCACCCAAGATATACACAATGTGGCACTCATTATGACCTTTAATCTGGTGATTCATCGCCCATCCGTTATTGGGTGACCAATGCCAGTACATCACATCCTGCCCCTGAGTGAAAAAATTCCACTCTGCTTGGCGCCACAGATTATTAATCATTCCCCTGATACGGTTTTCCGTCGGATTATCCTTTATAAAATACTGATGGGCAGCCAACAAGCCTTCGAACATGAAAGCGGATTCTACAATATCCGCTCCATCGTCTTTACGGCTGAAAGGAATGGTCTTACCGGTTTTACCGTTCATCCAATGTGCCCACATGCCGTGATAACTGTCGGTATTCTTGTCGCTCAAGAAACGAACAATCTTCAGTATACGTTCAGCACCTTGTTCACGGGTGATAAACCCACGTTCTATGCCGACAATGATAGCCATCACTCCGAATCCCGACCCACCAATGGTAGCTGTCTCGGCACCACCGTTACTCCGTTCATGCGCCAATCCGGATTCAGGATGGGCAAAATCCCAAAAATAACGGAAAGTTTGCTTCTGGACGAGGGTCATAAGTTCGTCGTCAGAAAGCTGCTTCTGCGTTTTCTGTCCCGAAATCAAATTAAAAGGATATAGCAAAAGTATCAAATATAGCAATATTCTCATCATAATCATTCTTTTAGTTTAAGCACGGACTCTGAAAGCCAAGCTTCTTCAGTCCTTGTTGGATTTCCGGTATAGACATAAATAAATTCCAAAGGAGACCTGTTCTATAATTCTCTATCATACAGATTATCGGCCCTTGGTCAATGGCTATGTACTGAGTATCGTACCAATCTGCCGTCAAATTAAAGGCATCTATAAAACCATAATCCTTCCAAAGTTTGTCTCCCATCTTATAATAGAAAAAATGCAGCGCTTCCATTGACTCCTCCGGAGTATAAGGAAATGCAGACAAAGCGGCTGTTGGAGCAATGACCCCTTTATCATTAGTAGGTGAATGAGCTGAATATCCCGTATCGCCGTCACTTGCCGTCAATCCCCAACAAGAAGCGCTATAACCCGTATATCCTTTAGGATTTTCCTTACAATAATTGTAATTAATCAATGTATGATTACGATTTTGCATCCAGTAATCGGCATATTGGTCTTCCAGTCCTTGCGGGTTAATGCCCAGAAAAGAATATTGAGATAAGAACAGCGGTCCCCCTTTATCCGAACCTAAAGGAAGAGTGATGCCATAATAAGATTTTCCATTCCTGATTCCTCCATTTTTAGCCCAGCCCGCTTCATATACAACTTTATTGATAGCATGTGTTGGAGACGAAGCAGCAAGTATATAAGTAATCAGACATTCATTCCATCCTCTTATTGCCAGGTTCTTCTCAAAACCGTAATCGGGACTCCAATGCCAATATAGTACATCTTCACCATTTTTCTGGAACCAAGTCCAGTCAATAGCTTCCCAAAGACGGGTTATGTCGGCACGCAACCTGCTTTCTACTTCCATATTTTCCTTGAAATAGGCTCGAGCGGCAAGCAAACCTTGAAATAACAAGGAGGTTTCAACCAAATCGGCACCGTTGTCTTTCTCACTGAAAGGTTTGGTTGCTCCCGTTGCGCCATTTATCCAATGTGCATAAGCACCATGATAAGCCGTACATTCCTTATCAAGAAAAGTAACTATCTTCTGCACCCGTTCAACAGCTTGCTGACGGGTAATAAAACCCCGTTCAGCAGCTACCAGCATGGCCATCACGCCAAAGCCAGTACCACCGGTAGTAACGACATCGCCCGAAGTAGTACGTTCGCGCGCCATTCCGGAATATTCATGCCCAAAGTCCCAGAAGTACTTGAAGGTCTGCTTCTGTACCAATGTCAACAAGTCCTCATCAGGAATACGCTCAAACTTATCAGTATCATCCATTCCTGTCTTAATCATACAAACCTTGCCATTGGAAAGCAGTACCCCGGAGGTGGACTTCACCCCCGGATTGACAATCAATTTATACGATGACAAGATTTTAAACCCCTCCTTAGGAGTCACCGATACTTTTTTCTCTTGCAGGAACTCATAATCGCAGCTTATAGGAAGCTCCTCATGTTTCAAAGCAATATTGTTACGGGCTGAAGCCTCATCTACAGCATCCGAGAACTCCAAAACAATGGCTACATTGGGAGCAACATTCTCAAATGTCTGTTGGTTTTGTTGGTCACCCACAATGATATTCTTCAACTCGAAAGGCTGATTCACCTCAGGTTGATTATCACCACCGCACGCAACCAACAAAAGACATACTATGAAATATAATACTTTCATCTTAGCATCAGATTAAAGTGTAGCTTCATTCTTTTCCAGAGTAAATACTCTGAATTTCGGTTGCCGTCAACACCTTGTCATATAAGCGGAACTGATCAAGCTGACCGGGAAAGTTCTTTGCCCAGGTTTGTGCTCCTGCACCCGAAGTAAGACTCGGAGTAGTGCTGAACTGAAATGCACCAACAGCCAAAGAAGCGCCTACATTATTAAACTTCAATTTCCCACAATCAGGCAATTCTTTGGTAAAGACCCCCTCACCATTACGATAAACAGTAATGGTAGAAGTATTGCCATCATACACAAAAGCCAGATGCACCCATTCGCTACCAAAAATATCATCTATTTTTGCCTCAACCCATCTTTCATCATTCTCTTTTGCTGTCTGATTGAAGATATGAACCTTGAAAAATGCCTGAGTCTCGCTATTATTATTCTCCAAGAAGATGTCGAAGTTGCCCCAGAATTTAATAGAGTTAGGGATAGAGAACAAACCTTGCGCAGAAGTATTCTTAGTGGTTCTCATCCAAAAAGCTACAGTCAAATCACCGATAGTGGGTATGTTATTTTCCAAAATAGAAGGAGTCTTGGCCAAAATGTAAGCATTTTCAGCACCTTGATAGGCCATGCCAGCGATTCCGTCTTCCACAAACTTGGCATTCCCGTTATCTGCTACCAAAAATCCCCATTCACCTTTATCCCGAATGTCCTCTTCATCAAAAGGAAGATACATCTTCAAAGGAGTAGTAGGTACTTCACCGGTACTCTCAGGGTAGTCGAAAGCAGGATGATCCATATCCTGAAAACAAGACTGCATACACAATGCAAACAGGCAAGAAGCCACAGATACTATATATTTTTTCATAAGTAGTTAGTACATTTATAGATTAATAATTGGGATTTTGAACCAATACACCATTCGACTTGTCAATTTCGTCTTGCGGGATGGGCAACAAAGCATGTCTGTCTTGATAACCGGTCTTGCCTGCAGCATGAAGTACCTCTTTAGCAATACCCCAACGAACCAAGTCGTAGAAACGGTCGAACTCCATACCTAACTCAACACGTCTTTCATGACGAATGGCCTCACGCAGTTCATTCTGATTGTTGGTCGTCACTTCCGGTAGGATTCCGATATTATTGCCACGAGCACGAGCGCGCACCATCTCCAAATAGTTACGGGCAGAAGATAAATCACCCAATTCACAAGCAGCTTCGGAAGCCATTAATACCACATCAGCATAACGTATCAAACGAATATTCACCCAATAACCTCCTTTTGTGAATTTCAAACGCATTGCCGGATCTGTATATACTTTTTTGTTAAAGTATTTAGCTATAACATCGGCATTCGAAACTGGTTTCTCGCCATAAGGCTTGTTAGCAGGTATGGACTCCGGATCGTCCTTGCCGTTGCGTATAAAATAAAGCAGGGTTTCGTCTTTTCTCGGATCACCTTCTTCAAAAGCATCTGCCAATTCTTGAGTAGCGGTGTGTTGCCCCCAACCGAGATTCCACTCGCCTGCGCCACGTACACCCTGAACGGAAGCAAACTGGCTTCCTATATCATTAGAACCTGGTTGTGATTCTGTTGCCGTACATTGCAATTCAAAAACAGATTCACTACAGTTTTCACCTTTTTCCCGGAATATGTCTTCATAAGGTGTTTTCAGATTATATAAACCGGAGTTAATCACTTCTTCAGCGGCAGCCTTCATATTCCCCCAGTCATTACGCATCATGTATGTGCGTGCATGAAGAGAACGAGCAGCTCCCCAAGTGAGACGACCTACATAAAGTTGCTCCCACGTTCTGGGCAGACTGTTTTCGGCTTCCGTAAGGTCAGAATCTATTAATTCATATATCTTTGCCACAGAAGACTTTGGAACATTTGCCTCAGCTGCATCATAAACTTTAAAGTCAATCAAAGGCACTTCACCAAAAGCGCGTACAAGGTTAAAATAACAGAAAGCACGTACAAACAAAGCTTCCCCCTTATTGACGAGGTCACCTTCTGTCAATGACGGGTTTTGGCTCATTTCATCAAGCAAATCATTTACCTTATGTATCAATGAATAGTTTTCATTCCAGTAGCTCTTAATCATCCCATTACTTGCCAAATATTCAAAGTCATCGAACATCTTGCCAGTGGCTGCTCCATCGGACAATGTGCTTCCTTTCTCTGCGTCCTCAGAACGCATACCGTGGATTGCCAATGCAGTATTGCCGCTTGTCAAATGAAAACCGCGCAACTTGGCATACATATTAAACACCTGCGTTTCATAAGTACCACCAGTCAAATCATCCTCTGTCTGCTGTCCAAGCGGTTTTCTATCAAACATATCCTCACACGAAGTTAGTGCAAAGCTTACTGCTAAAAATGCTATATAATAAAATATCTTCTTCATAGTCTGCCTTTATATAATTTTAGAAAGTCAAATTAAAACCAATCGTATAAACTGTAGGCATAGGATAGCCTCCACCATCAATACCAAACGAAATAGCACTTCCGCCCACTTCCGGCGTATATCCGCCGTTACGGCTCCAGGTCTTGGGATTCTGCACATTGGTATAAAGACGCAGTGACTGTACCTTGATACGATTCAACAGTCGTTTGTCAAAGTTATATCCCAATTCGATATTACGGATTCTGAAGAAACTGCCATCTTCGATGAAATACGTGGAAGCCTCCTGATTTATTTTGTGTGAAGGGTCGAGCAAGGGCTCCCAATTGGAAGTGCCCTCTCCATGCCAACGATTCAATTGCTCTGTGCGATAATTCAGTTGTGCATAGCTACTGCTTCCCCAATTACGGTAAATTTCATTTCCATAAACACCCATCATGTCAACAGTCAGGTCCAGATTCTTCCATCCCAAATTAACATTAAAACCGTAAGTAAAATCAGGAGTTGGATTACCTATCATTGTACGGTCATTATCAGTAATTTTGCCATTACCGTCAACATCAGCAAATTTCAAATCACCCGGTGTTACCGAACCAACCGAGTTAATCGGAGAGAAACGGATGTCGTCTTCGTTCTGATATACACCCTCAACCTTGTAACCATAGAAATAGCCAATCGGATAACCTTCGGAAACACGTGAGGGACCACTGATAATATTATAGTCTTTGTTTACCAGTGAAAGCACCTTGTTATCAATAGTGCTCAAATTAGCACCTAATCCATATCTCCAATCTTCCCCAATCTTGTCGTTCCAAGAAGCACTAAGTTCAAAACCGCGATTGCGAATCTCACCCACATTCTGTAATCCGGGAACAGTACCTGCAATACCCGGAATGGAAGTCAACATATCTTTTGTTGTTTTGTTATAATAAACCGGAGAAAGCTGCAAACGATCATTGAACATATGCATGTCAAAACCTACTTCCCATGAATAATTACGTTCCCATCCCAAAGTAGGTGAAATCAGTTTGTTGGGGCCTTTACCCGCAATGATATTGTCACCGAACACAGCTGAACCCGAACTAACAATGGTGGCGTATGCCGGATAACTGGAACCGGTATTCTGGCTGCCCAACACACCCCAAGAGCCTTTCAACTTCAAGAAGTTAATTACATTTTGGTTCTGCATAAACTTCTCTTCGGTCATTACCCAACCGGCACCGAAAGAGTAAAAGTTGTCCCAAGTATTACCTGTCTTATAGAAAACAGATGAACCGTCCCTACGGAAAGAAGCATTAAGTAAATAACGATTCTTGTAGTTATACAATGCTCTGAACAAATAAGACATGGTAAATCTGTCACTCTGAGAACCGCCATTAGTTGCCGTAGATACATCGTCGATGGTAGAGAGCCACCATCTGTCCGGGTCGTCGCCCACCAAAATGCCGTAGCCCGCAAGCTGGCTGCGTCCACCACTCAAACTGGAAGACTCATTGTAATTGGTGGTAAGACCGGCAGTCAATGTCAATCCATGATTACCAAACTGTCCGAGATAAGTCAACACATAGTCAGACTGTGCAGCAAGAGAGGTAGACTTGCTTTGGTTCACACTTTCTCTTTCAGTCAACCGTTCTTCCCCCTCCACATCGGGATTATAAACATAAATCAGCGGAGAATATGAACGTCCCTGGCTAGAAGCATAGTCCATAGAGAAAGTCGCTTTGAACGTAAGGTTCTTTAGAATATCTATCTCTCCGAACACATTACCTGCCACGCGATAGTTTTCAGACTTGTTGTGAGCACCGCGCAACTCTGTTTCAATAAGAGGATTCCACACTTGTGCACGCTGGAAGTCGGGCAGCGTATGTATCAGTCCCGATTCAAGGTCATGAGTAGGAGCAATAGGAGCAGCCTTCAAAGCACCATCCACACCCTTTGCATCAGGATACTTAGCACGAACTCCATTAAGTTGGAAACCAAAACGCAGGAAATCGGTTACACTATATTCACTGTTCAAGTTTACGGTAAACTTATTGAGCTTTTCCGTTTTAATGGAACCTTCTTCCATGACGTAACCCAAACCCAAATAAAACTTACTCTTATCCGTTGCACCCGTAATGCTCACATTGTTATTGGTCAGAAAACCTGTCTGGAATATCTCATCCTGCCAATCTGTGTTACCAGTCCATTGAGTATAATCATAAGGGTCGCTTCCTTGAGATATCAACTGCTCGTTGTACAGCATCTTAAACTCTTCGGCATTCGTCACACCTACACGGTCATAAATAACCTTCCAACCCACTGAGGAGTTGATGTTGACCATCGTCTTCCCTATTTTTGCCCTTTTAGTGGTAATGATGATTACACCATTGGCACCACGCACACCGAAAATAGCCAAAGAAGAAGGGTCTTTCAAGATTTCCATAGATTCAATATCCGCAGTGTTCAGATAATTGATATTGTCCGTGAACAGTCCATCTACCACATAAAGGGGTTTGAAACCGTTAATGGAGTTCGTACCGCGAACACGGATTTCAGGGTCTTGTCCTGCACGGCCCGTATTCACTACCTGTACACCGGCAACCTTACCCTGTATGGATGCCAGTGGATTGGTAGAAGGCTTAGAGGCAATCTCATCCGCTTTCACAGTAACGATAGAACCGGTCAAGTCGCGTTTCTTGGCACTACCATAACCAACTACAACCACCTCATCAATGAGCTGGCTGTCCTCTTCCATCTTCACATTGATAGTTGAACGCCCATTTACGGCAATCTCCTGCTCACGCATACCTATATAACTAAAAATCAAGGTAGCATTAGATGCCACATCAACAATCTGATATTTACCATTTATATCAGTAATACTACCTTTACTCTCCTGCCCTTTTACACGAACAGAAGCGCCGATAACAGTTTCGCCTGTCTTGTCCGTAACGACACCCGAAATCGTAATTTTGTTCTGTGCCATCGAAGTAATGGCAAACAATAACATCACACATGTAATTAGTAGATTTTTCTTCATTTTGTATTGATTTAAAATTCTTTTGCAAACATACCGGAGAAGTTGATATATGTCAAAAAACAAGCTACCACAAGAGTACCACAGTTCACCGGAGGGGTACATCATTGCTACTACTGCATAACATAAACAACAGATTATAAGGAATATAAAAGTATAATAAATATTTAGGTACTATTCATATAATAGAGCAAGAAGATAGAAAAGCAAAGGGGGCTTTTATCCTATTCTGAAGTTTTTTATCCCATATTCAAGAACGTCATACCTTTCACTGCCTCAAAGCCGACCATAAGATTTCCATAACCGATTGCCATTATACGATAGATTATATATCAAGTAAAAACTGCAAAACGTTTGCAGTGAAGATGTAGACAATATGCAGCAACAATGCCATCTCAACGCAGTGGCTTGAATGCTGCATATTGCCGTCTTGAGAATCAGTTAGAGTAACTTGAACGCTGCTTTCTTTACGTCCTGGCTATTTCTGCCAATCATCACCTCAAAATCACCGGACTCGCATACAAAATCAAGATTGTAGTTGTAGAACTTCAGCAATTCGGGAGTAATCTTGAAAGATACTTTTTTAGATTCGCCGGCTTTCAGAAAAATCTTCTCAAAGCCTTTCAACTCTTTCACCGGACGGGTTACACTTCCCACAAGGTCACGAATATAAAGTTGAACCACTTCCGCACCGTCTCTCTTGCCGGTATTGGTCACAGTCACGGTAGCAGTCAGTTCGCCCTTATCCGTCATGCTAGTCTTGTCCAAAGCCACGTCGCTATAAGAGAATGTGGTATAGCTCAAGCCGAAACCAAAAGGATAAAGCGGTTCATTGTCTATGTCTATATAGTTGCTGCGGAATTTCTGGAACCATGCACCGTCGGCAAGAGGGCGTCCCGTGTTCTTGTGGTTGTAGAACAAAGGAATCTGTCCCACGTTCTTCGGGAAAGTCGTAGTCAGCTTCCCACTCGGATTCACATCACCAAACAGTACATCACCGATGGCAAAACCTGCCTCACTGCCTGCAAACCATACATTCAGAATGGCCGGCACGTTTGCCTGCTCCCAGTTCAGTACCAGCGGACGACCGGTAAACAGCACCAGTACCACTGGTTTTCCTGTTTTCAATAATTCTTGTAACAGCATGCGTTGGGTGTCGGTCATTTCAAGATTCGTGCGGCAACTGCTCTCTCCACTCATTTCCGAAGACTCACCGAGCGCAGCCACAATAACATCCGATTTGGCAGCCACAGCAAGAGCCTCGTCCAGCAACTCCTTGTCCGAACGATTGTCACGGTGTAAAGAACGTCCGAACATAGTGGCACGTTTCTCATATTCGGCATCACTCATCAAATTACAGCCTTTCGCAGTCAATATTTCGGCTTTATCGCCTGCTACCGCCTTCAAACCTTCAGCCAAAGAAGTTGCATTCTTCAATACAGCAGCCACACTCCAAGTACCCGGCATATTACTGCGGCTGTCTGCCAACGGACCTACCACAGCAATAGTGCCTTTTTTGGCCAGCGGAAGCACATTACCCTCGTTCTTCAGCAACACCAAACTCTCCGAAGCAATCTTACGCGCAACGGCACGATGCTCTTTGGTAAAGATTTGCTTCTTGGCACGCTTCACATCACAGTATTTATAAGGATTATCGAACAAGCCCAACTTGTACTTAGCTTCCAGAATACGGCGACAAGCCGCATTAATTACTTCTTCTGTCACTTTTCCTTCTGTCAATGACTTCTTGAGCGTACCTACAAATGCATCGCTCACCATATCCATATCCACACCTGCATTCAGTGCCAACGCGGCAACAGTCTGCGTATCGCCCATGCCATGGTCGGTCATTTCTGTAATTCCGGTATAATCTGTCACTACAAAACCGCCAAACCCCCACTGCTTACGCAATACATCCGTCATCAACCACTTGTTTCCAGTAGCGGGAATGCCATCGACCTCATTGAAAGAGGCCATCGCACTTCCCACACCGGCATCAACCGCCGCTTGATAGGGTAACATGTATTCATTGAACATGCGCTGATGACTCATATCTACTGTATTATAGTCACGTCCTGCCTCACCGGCACCATACAAGGCAAAATGCTTTACACAAGCCATAATCTCATCATTACGGCTCATATCTTTTCCCTGATAACCACGTACCATGGCCTGCGCAATGGCTGCTCCCAGAAACGGGTCTTCACCGTTGCCCTCGGACACACGCCCCCAACGGGCATCACGGCAAATATCCACCATCGGACTGAATGTCCAGCAAATACCGTCGGCACTGGACTCAATGGCTGCAATACGTGCCGATTCTTCAATCGCCTTCATATCCCATGTACACGACAATCCCAAAGGGATGGGAAACACCGTTTCATATCCATGAATAACATCCATACCAAATAAGAGAGGAATACCCAAACGACTTTCTTCAACCGCCTGCTTCTGTACATCGCGGATACGTTCCACGCCTTTCAGATTGAAAAGCCCGCCCACTTCACCGGCACGAATACGTTTGGCCACATTACTACTTTTAGCCTGACCGGTCGTAATCTCACCGGTAACCGGCAGATTCAACTGACCTATTTTCTCTTCCAGGGTCATCTTCTTCATTAAATCGTCGATGAAACGATTCATATCGACCGGAGATTTCTGCGCATACGCACTAACGGCAGTAAACACCAACAAGACTAAAAATGATTGTAACTTGAAAAGTAAATACTTCATGTCTTTCATGCTTTTAATTTATAGAAATATTATTTTGCTGCAAATAAAAGAAAAGCATACGACAACCTCCACATCCCGCACTACAACAAAAGTACACCCATCACTAAAAAACAAAAGAGGGAGTACAATATTAATACTTCCCCCATTAATATTCCACTGTAAAACAGTTATTTAAAATTTATAAGGAAATCAGTCAGACTTTCTTCCGGAAGCAGATTGAATTTCTTGCGCAACCGGTATCTTGCAGCATCAACCCCACGTGTAGAAATGTTGAGCAACTTCGCTATCTCCTTTGTCGGCATATTCAAGCGGAGCAATGCACAAAAGCGTAAATCTCCTGAAGTCAAATCAGTATATTGAAGTTTCAGGTTTCGGAAGAAATTTTCATGTATACGGTCAAAATTAGCTTGAAACATTATCCAGCTCTCTTCATCAGACACTATATTATTGTTGACCAAAACAAGAAGTTTATCCAAATTCTTACGACTATGCTGTCCGGACAACTTTTGCTTCTGTATCTCCTCTTTCAATGAAGTCAAAAACTCCTGATGAGCGATATTCATCATTACCACGCTGGACAATTCTTTACTTTTAAAACGCAAATCGGCCTCAAGCTGCTCCTTTTCCAACTCAATAATCTTCTTCTCTTGCCGTTCAAGCTCTGCCTGATGGACTACACGCTGCTGCTCAATCACACGGTCCTTCTTTTTCTTCACAAAGCGATAAACAATATATTGCAGCAAGGCCAGCAGGCACAACCCTATCAGAATGTAACTTCCCACAGCCCAATAAGACAAATACCACGGAGACAAAATCTCAAAGGGAAACTCCACCGATGCCAAAACTCTACCAGTATCATATATCTCCGCCCGAAAAACATAACTTCCATAAGGAAGACGGGCATACTTTTTCTGCAAATTGCGTCCATCAGGTATCCACTGATCAGAATACCCTTCCAACCGGTATCTTACTTTATAAGTATAATCGTTATAAACCGGATAGCACAATGTAAAACTCACTGTATTAAACTCATGTTCGACCTTGACTCCCGACTGCACGACCAATGTCTTCCGTTTATCACTGAATTCCTCAGTAACCTGCATCTCTGAAATCCATAAAGAACGCCTGGTCTGAGATTTATATAACGAGGAACTATCTGTTTCAATACGGGCAATGGCATTATTCAAGCAAAGATAGGAATGATTATTTCTCTTGTCATAAACCACGCTTCCTCGTTCTTCCACAGCCAGACCGTCAAACAAAGAATATGGAATCCGAAGTTCGATATTGAAAGTATTTATCGCACACTTCACCAAAAACACAGTCCTGTCGCCCACAAACCAATAGTAATCTCCGTTCGCATGACTCACAGTCTTGATTCCTTTCAATTCCATCAATTGCTCATTCATTGTTTCATAAGGAACAATCGAATCAGTCATATCTTCGTAAGTATAGAAATATTCCCCATTAGAAAAAACTACCCGACCATTGATTTTGAACAAAGTAAAACTCCCACCTTTCACTTCTCCCAAACTCTCATACTTCCGCACATCCTTTACCTGCTTCATATCCGAATCAATCCGAAAGCGATACAAACCATTCCTTAAATGTTTCGCCCAAATATTCCCTTGATGGTCCACTTCTATATGACGAATCATGTGGCTGAACCCACGTAAGGACCGAGTAAAGCAATACTCTCCCGAAGCAGTCTCCGTATATAAATTCAGAAGCGCATAAGCTCCCTCCAACAAAAAAGATTGTTCCTTCAATTCAATCTTTTCCATACACATCCCTCCTTTTACATCAGATACCAGCTTTGATTTCAGTCCTGATATAAAGAAAGTCCCCTTGTTGTGCCCGCAGAAAATCTGTTTTCCCCATTCATCGACGAACCACGCTTGTTCTTCCAAACCCGGAACTAATTCAGTCTTTCCATCCTTAAGCCAATAAAGTCCTTGATTAGAAGCAATATAAGCTTCATTTTCCCTTACCAAGACATCATATACCATGCCTATTTTACGAAATGGAGGTTCATAATAATAGATTAAAGAATTGTTGTGTATATAGGCAATACCTTCATCCAAAGCTGTCCATATATTGTTGTCATCATCACAATACAATCTCAAAACAGTATTGTTCTGTAGTTTATTATCCGTATTGACCTTCCAAATCAGCTTTCCCTTTTTATCCAACGCATATATGCCATCAGATATTGTGCCAACAACGTAGCAACTGTCTTTGGTCATCACCGCACGATTAATGGTATGCTTCCTGAATATATCATCACATTCAGTTTCCCATTTTTCTACCCTCCCATCTCGATACAGGAAACCTCCCTCATTACGGGTAAACATTAAAACCGCATCATCATAAGGGAGCCCGGCCAGGACATCACTATCTCCAAATGCTTTTCTGGGAATAAGTTCTTTCATTTCCCTACCGGCAAAGACATAAAGTCCGCCGTTTATTCTTTGAGAATAAAAAGTATTTCCAACCTGGAACAAATTCAGTGGAAGGTTCTTCATTCGAATACCTTCTACCGAATTTCCATTATAAAAAAAGAGAGAACCGAATGATTGAAATACAATTTCTCCTTGAACGCAAGCAATATCCCAGATTTCGTCATTATGAAACACAAAATCTTTCACCTTATTTTTCAATGAATGATATTGAAGAGTGTCATAAGGAGTACGGACAAAATAACCGAATTCTTCGTAAGAGCCTACATAAATTCTTCCATCTTCACTGATATATATAGCACGCACAATTCCTTTTGTCGGTAATTCATACAGCCGCCAAGCACTTCCATCAAATTCCAACAGCCCACTGTTATTACCGAAATACATCACTCCTCTTTCGTCCTGAGCAATGGCCCAATTCTGAATACCGGCATTATAATCCGACACCGAATAGTTCCTCACTATAGGAGAAAAAGGTATGGGTGAAGCTTGCAGCAAACTACTGAAAACCAAAAACAAGAGAAACGTTATTGCAATTCTCATGAGTACTGTTTATAGGTATTTACCAGCAAAGATAAAGCTTTTTGCGTTTTCGTAAAAACAAAATCGCAGATTATCCTCTTTTATAGAAAGATAACCCACGACAACTGACAACTCACTTTATAAGATTTCAGCAGCTTTCTGTTTTCCCAAAGGAATAGAAACACCCAAATAAGCATTGACATTCTTCGTATTCTTGCCAAAGAACATATAGTCTGTTCCCGCAAAGAAAGGCCCCAGTTTCAGTGCCAGACCGAAGGTTTTACCGGCTCCTTGAAGTACGGAATAGCTGGCAGCTACATTGAAAGCATTCGTCGGACGGATGCAGGCAGAGAAAGTCAGCTCATTCAAAGTTTTCGGCTTGGCAAAACGACCGGTATACAAGGCACCCACTACCAGCCAATCATTCAGCAAGGCATATTCAGCGCCAAGAACCATTGTAGAAGTCAATCCACGGGTACGGCTCTTCTCAGAAGCTTCCTCTGTCTTGAGCTGCAACATGTCATAGTTAAGAATCTCGCCGCTGTTCACAATATTTATGAACTCCTGCTGCGAGGCCGGGTCAAGAAGATCATAAGTCTGCTCTGCATTGGCTCGCGCTATACTGGTATTCGATTTAGACCATTTGATAAAGCCCAAATCAAGAACTGAAGCAGAAAGTGTCAATTTATCCAGTAACTTGTAAGATATTCCCAAATCAATAGCCCCACCATATCCGGCAAAACCGAAACTGCCAAAATCGATTTCATCGATATAATCACCATTCTCGTTCTCGGGAAGTTCTAACAGCTTTGACGAGTTCTCCAAAGTTGCGTCCACTTGAATGGAAGCTTTACTCGTCACTCCTGAAGAGCCCACAGAAGGAGTTTCCACATGAATCTGGTTAATGTTCAGCTTTAAGTTACCGATACCCAGCAGCATCTTCACCTTACCGCCTACAACCAGTCGGTCTGTTATATTCCTTGCAAAGCCAACGCCGACTTCTGCATAGGAATTTATCTCAAGCTTCTGTCCATTAATGGTTTCGTTAATGCCCAAATAGTCAGAAATATTGTCACCAAACTCCAGGCTACTCATGTTATTCATAAACTGGAACATGGTTTTCGGTATGGCAGCACCGATATCATTACGCAACCCCACATTGACTGACCAGAAGTTCTTTCCTTTATACCACCCGGCAGACAGAATGTCGGTACTCAAATTCACATTCAAGTTATTGATAGCATCCAGTCGGTTCATAAAGTCATTGCTCATGAAATAGTCGCTATCATCACTGTTCTCAATAATGTCCATAATATCCCTATACCCCAGGGAACTGGAGTTGACGGTAGCATTCAACGAACCTATCGCGGGAATATTCAGATAACCGCGTCCCGGCATCAAGGCCGGATTGAGCTGCATACGCTGGCTACTTCCTTCCATAAAGTAGAAAGTGCGCAGAAACTGGGCTTGTCCGGAAAGAGAGAAGCAAAGCAACAATACCACAGACAGCCATACTTTCAGAGAATTCAATCGTTTCATAACCTTGTCAATATTTTCATTATCACCTGCAAAAATATAAAACAAGTTAATACCCTACAAACAACTTAACCGAATAGCCGTGTATAAAAGGCTTATACAGAGACTATCCGGTATAAATTAAGGAGCAAATAAAAGAATCCTCTTAAGAATGCCCTTATACTATTTCATCATAAACATTCTCATTTGCTCTCGTAGCGGTACTCAGAAAAACCGGGGCTGCCTCCTTTCTTTATTGCAGAGACATTGACGTCACTGTCGGAGCACTCAACATTTCCTTGTATTTTGCCGGAGCAGTCAGTATCTTTACAGCCTCTTTCAAGTCATCATCATCTTTCAACTGCTGGATAATGCTTCCACGCTGGAAATAATAACGCTTGATGATTTCTACCGCAATCATGCTCTTGATGTCCTTGGAGAAATGGTCAAGGTCACGGTCCAGATTATGCGACAATTTTTTCTCCAGCGCTTCAAACTCTTTCGAAGCATCAGTCAGATAGCCCTCAAATTCGGCCATCTCCTTCAGGTTCTTCAGCATCTTCTCTGTCTGTTGGTCGTATTTGAAGTCCGCCTTCTTCACCATCGCCTTGAAGTCCGCATAATCGGCATCTGTAATTTCAAACTTCTCTGCTGAAGGGATGGTAGGATGTTTCAGGCAATAGTCCGTTGCATAATTGAAAATAAGATTGTCATTGACAAGATAGAACAGAATGTTGGGCAGCTTCTCCTGCTTCACCGCAATGTCCGGAGTCACGCCTCCGCCATCACGCACTTCACGTCCGGCAGCCGTATGGAACACGGTAGTAAGGCTGTCCGGAATACGTCCCACACTGCCGTCCTCATTCCGGTGCTTGTAGTCGATAGCCTGCACACAACGGCCGCTGGGAATATAATATTTAGAAGTCGTCAGCTTCATGGTACCACCGTATGGCAACGGACGGGTGGTCTGCACCAATCCCTTACCGAAAGTACGGTTACCGATAATGACCGCACGGTCAAGGTCCTGCAAAGAACCCGCAAGGATTTCTGACGAGGAAGCCGTTCCGCCATTGACCAGAACAGCCAAAGGAATTTCCAAATCCAACGGTTCACGCAATGTTTTGTAGGTATTGCTGGCTTGCTTAATCTTGCCCTTTGTCGTCACAAGTGTTTTTCCGCGAGGCAGAAAGAAATTGGCTATCTCTATGGACTCATCCAGCAAGCCGCCTCCATTATTACGCAGATCAATCACCAACGAAGTCATCCCCCGCTTCTTCAAGTCCAGAAAAGCCTGCTTGAACTCCTTGGAAGGATTTCCCGAGAAGGTGCTGAGATTGATATAACCTATATTATTATCCAGCACCGTATAATAAGGTATGAACGGCAATTGGATGGAACGGCGCACAATGTCGAAATCCAACGGTTTCTCTGTACCGGAACGTTGCACTTTCAGCTTGAAGCTGGTACCCACTTGTCCGCGAAGCATCTCGCTGACTTCCTGGTTGTTCTTTCCGGCAAGGTCTTTTCCGTCAATTTCCATCAAAATATCTCCGGCTTTCAGGCCTACATCGGCAGCAGGCATATTCTCGTATGGCTCAGATATCATGGAACGTTTCAGTTTCGGATTCCAAGTAATCACAGAACCTATACCACCATAGGAATTCTTCAGCATCTGCTCCAGTTCGCTTTGGTCATCTTCCGGATAATACTCCGTGTAGGGATCCAGCGAGTAGAGCATGGCATCAATGCCTTCACGGATAGTCTTGTTCGGATCAATCGTATCCACGTAGAACATATCCAACTCTTTCACAATGGAATTGAATATATCCAGATTCTTTGCTATTTGGAAACTGCGGCTATCACCACTCTTAAACCCCCAAAAACAAACGGCTCCCGCTACAATCAGCAAGGTAACCATCCAGCGTATCTTTAAAATTCTTCTCATAATATGTCTATGTGATAATATGCTAATTAATTAATAAAATTTCTTCCTTGATTTTTTCCCATTGTGCTGCCTGAAGCTCCGTACCCACCACTTGTATCACATCTTTAGAGAGAAGGGAGCCTATCTTGCCACATTTCTCCAGCGAATAGCCACACGTCAGTCCATACAAGAAACCTGCTGCAAAATAGTCGCCCGCTCCTGTAGTGTCCACCACTTTCTCTACCGGAGCCGCTTGTACCTGCACCATCTCTGTACCTTTGCGAATCAGAGAACCACGGGCACCCACCTTTACAATGGCTATGCTACACATTTTGGCAATGATGTCCAATGCTTCCTCCGGTTCCTTACCAGTAAAGGCCTTTGCCTCTTCTTCATTGGCAAAAACAATATCCACATATTTGTTGACCAACAGAGAGAAAAATTCAAGGTCTCCTTCTACTATATTGTAGCTCGCCATGTCCAAACATACTTGTAAACCGGCCTCTTTAGCCAGCTCAATGGCACGGAGAATCATATCATGGTCTTGCACCAGATACCCCTCTATAAACAAATAAGCATATCCTTTGAACATATCCAGCGAAAGATCTTCCGCTTTCAATGTAGAAGCCGCCCCCAAATAAGTGCCGAAAGTACGCTCTCCATCAGGAGAAATGAACGTAGAGGCTACACCGGACGGAAGGGTAGTGGAAAGCAATAAATTCGCCTCTGTCCCACGTTCCAGCAGGCTATCCCGGAAAAAGTTACCGTAAAAGTCATTGCTTACTTTTCCGATGAATCCCGTACCCGCACCAAGGCATGCCATTGCCCGAATCGCATTTCCGGCAGAACCTCCGTTAGCCAGATGTGTCTTTATCCGGCTGAAATATTCACTAATTTTCAAGAACTTATCTTCATCAATCAGAGTCATACTTCCTTTCGGGAGCTGCATCTCCGTCAAAATATTATCATCCTCAATGATTGCCAGTGCATCAACCAAAGCATTGCCCAACCCAATTATTTTATCCATCTTCGATATTTTTTTTGCAAAGATATTGCATATTTCAAAATATCCTATTACTTTTGCAGCGCATTTGAGAAAAAACAACATTCTTCCTTAGCTCAGTCGGTTAGAGCATCTGACTGTTAATCAGAGGGTCC
>ERZ773115.746-NODE-746-length-33601-cov-11.993591_pt1 | contig 33601 bp, 33 predicted proteins | sample MGYA00511116_ERZ773115 | MGnify/ENA primary metagenome ERZ773115 (study PRJEB29015, sample SAMEA2737869) | human gut metagenome | biome: human gut; feature: human-associated habitat; material: faeces | place: China | collected 2012 ... | reverse complement strand
GTTCTGCGGACGTTTCTTTTCCATCATCTTGAGCTTACCCGGAAAGAATTCAGGGTCAGCGAAGTCATCAATCATATGCCAGCGTTTCACGTTGTTGCGGGCATAGCAATATGTACACCCCACTGTGCAGCCAATGACGATATTCATGTTCTGAATCTGATCTTTGATACAAATACTCATGACTTCTGCCACTCCTCAAGATTCTTTCTGATGCGGTCGAGGCATTCCTCAAACCGGGTAATTTCTTCCTCTGAAAAACCTTTGTAGTAAATACTGCCCATCTCATCAGATACAGAATCGTACTCGCCCTTTAAGGCATGTGCTTTCTCAGTCAGAAACAGGAGTGTTTTCCTTTTGTCCGTTTCAGACTGAACACGGCTTATCAGCCCTTGATTTTCCATTCTTTCCAGCATCGTAGTAAGAGATGTTATCGCTAATCCGCATTTAGTCGAGAGTGATCTGATTGAGATACCATCCTCCTGCCAAAGCACATAAAGAATGCGCCCCTGGGCTCCATTGAACGCATCGATATTTTTTTCGCTGAGAATCTTCTCAAAAATCCGGTCTCCAAGTTGTTTTATTTTGGTAACAAGAAATCCTCCATTTGTCTTCATACAAAAGCTCCTATATAGTAGTTTATTAAATTATACTATATAGGAGTTTTATTGTCAACAGTTTGTATGCCTGAATAGAGGCAAATTCCGTTTTTTCCTTCTTTTTAAAAGCATTAGACCCCATGTCTTTTTGCCAAAGGGCAAAACAGACGGAGCAAGTGCAGATGACTGAAGCAGTTATTTACTGTAAATAATAATGCGGATTTAGAGTTTCTTTATACACCTCAGTGTAAGGTCCGCTTGTATGTTGAACTGCTGACTACCAGCAAGCTGAGCGATTACCATACAGACCTTAACAAGCAGGCAGAAACAATGTTTTCTCGGACGGTTTACCCGCTAAATAGAAAAGTCGCTGTCACAGACGGCGGCTTTCCGTTTTCGGGAAGTATTTAACAACTCATACACTTCCGTGAGTAATGGAAGAAGGCAATGATTTGAGAAAAAGAGAAGTGTAATATTCTGAAAATTTCTTGAAATTTCGGGAAAAATCTGCTATAATACTTTTGTATAATTATATAGTTGGGAATTTATATCCTTTTTGCCTTAGAAATTATGGAAGGAGGACTTGACTATGGCAAACGGAAATGCGACAATCATTGTCGGCTGGGCTGAGCTGGAGCATAGCGCCGTTTTTTCAGCGTGTCAAGTCTTATTTCATACAATTTATAACGAACCAATTGCCGGAGACAGGGCGCATTATGCCTTGGCTTCGGCTTTTTGCGTTTGCCGGAAGGATGGTGGTTTGATATTGAAGTCCTAACCACCACCCGTAAACACATCTTTTCTCCGGCGTGTCCGCTGTCGGAGAAAGTAAATAGTGGATAGAATTATTATGGAGGAATGAAAATGAAGAAGAAATTTCTAAGCCTTCTGCTTGCGTTGTGCTTTGTGATGGCACTTGTTCCGATGACAGCGTTTGCTGAAGGAACTTCAGTAGATAATTGGGACGGTACGGCAGATACAAGCTGGTACACCGACCATAAGACGGATACTGAATACCATTTCACCACTGCCGAACAGTTGGCCGGTTTAGCGCAGTTAGTCAATGACAAAACTGCATCTGTATCATTTGAAGGGAAAACGATTTACTTAGATAATGACCTCGACTTATCCGGCTCCCAGTGGACTCCCATTGGAAATGGCAGTAACTTTGGCAGATATTTTGCTGGTACTTTTGATGGGCAGTATCACAAAATCACGAATTTGCATCATCACTCTACTGGTGACGAACTTATTCGAAACGGACTATTCGGAGTTGTTTCTGACGGTGGTACATTAAAGAATTTACTTGTTATAGACGCTGATATTGCCTCAAATGATGGTTCGTTACTTGCCGGCATTTTGGCAGATTGGGTCGATGGCGGCACAGTTGAAAACTGCTATACAAGCGGAAAGATAGAAAACAATGTTGGCGACAAGATGGTCGGCGGACTGATTGGCCAATGCACTGGGAGCACACAAGTAAAAGGCTGTGGCTCAGACGCCACGGTTATCAGTACAGAATCCGATGAAGATCATGTTGATACCGTTGGCGGACTGATTGGTCAGTGGGAAAACTCTGCGGACAGCTCGTCGATTACCGATTGTTGGTTTGGCGGTTCTGTTTCCTGCAATAATATCTATTCAGCTGTAGGTGGTATTCTCGGTGCAAACTTTGAAAACTTCTCTGGGAACAAGCCTGGCGTAATAATCAAAAATTGCATAGTTGCAACAAAAAACATCACTGGCGCTGAGCCTGGCAATATCACTTGGATTACAGCTGTTGTAAAGACCCATGTTACCGACTGCATTTGGCCGGATACCCCTCCTGATGGTGTAACGCTTGATGAAGAAACATATCCTGATAATAAAGGCAATTACTTTGCCGTTACTAAGCTGGTGGTTGATTGGGATGCAGGTACTGCGGGCGCCGACCCGACCTTTGACCAGTCATCGTGCGGCACTGCTGTCTCCAACTTCACCTCCGCAGATGTCCTTGCTGGCTTGCAAACCAATGCCGGTGCGGGCGTTGAATGGGTTGCCGGAATCGGTCATCCAACTTTTGTGTGGGATGACAATAACATCCCCGCTGATTACACAAAGGTAGATGCAGCCATCGCAAGGGCAACGGCTCTTGATAGCAGCCTTTATACAAATTATTCTGCGGTAAAAGATTCCATTAACTCTGTTGACCGAGCAAAAAGCAAAGCCCAGCAAACAGAGGTTGATGCAATGGCTAAGGCTATTGAAGATGCCATTGCTGCCCTGCAATACAAGGATGCAGATTACACAAAGGTAGATGCAGCCATTGCCAAAGCAAATGCACTAAACAAGAATGACTACAAAGATTTCTCCGGTGTGGAAACCGCTGTCAAAGCTGTTGTCCGTGGTAAAAATATTACGGAGCAATCTGAAGTAGACAAGATGGCAAAGACTATCGAAGATGCGATTGCTGCTCTTGAGAAAAAGCCTGCCAGTACCAAACCGGGAACATCAGATAAGAGTCCGCTGACTGGCAATACAAGCAACCTTGCACTGTGGATTTCCCTACTGTTAGCCAGCGTCGGCGCAACCCTTGCTACAACGGTTGCCAGCAGAAAGAAAAAGTACAACAGATAATTGAATAGCATTCCCTTGCTCCATCTTCTGAGCAAGGCAAAAGCGTCGTAGAAATACGGCGCTTTTTTGTTACCTAATTATTGAATAGAATATACGAGACTTGAGTTTGGATTAAATCTGATTGAATAATGACCTTTTATATTCTTCGTCACTAAATGATGCACTACCCTACCGTAAATGATAATGCGGATTTAGAGTTTCTTTCAACACCTCAGTGTAAGGTTCGCAATTACTCATACGAATTTGCAGTTATAAGCAAAAATAAAATCCTGAGAGATTTTTGAGAGACGCAAAGTCTGAAAAATGGCTTAAATAGGCGGTTTTGAAAAAAGATTGCAAGCCTCTGACTCCGTCATTTAAGGTTCGAATCGTTATTACGAGCAGAGCGAGTAACAAGGTTATCGGGAACCATTCAAAAAAATTAAGCACATCGTATATTGTTTACGATGTGCTTTTTCTTTATAAAATGTTTTCCATTGTGTACTTTTGAATTTTTAAGCCGCACTTTTCATAAAATTTTTTTGCACTTTCATTTAAAGCCCAAACATTAAGCGTTAAATTATAGCAGTGTTTTTCTTTGGCATAATTTTTCACATATTCAAAAATTTTATAACCTATTCCGCCGCCACGCAGATTTTCGTCAACACATAAATCATCAATATAAAGCGTTTTTATGGGCTGCATTGAATCTGCGTTTTGCTTTTGAAAAATGCAAAATGCATATCCAAGTATATTACCGCTTTTTTCATCTGTTGCAATAAAAATCGGTTTTTCTTCATTTTTAATTATGCTTTTAAGTTCATTTTCATTATATTTTTTCTTTTCCGGTATAAAAAGGTCGGGCCTTTTGTCGGAATGAATTTTATGTACTTGGTAAAGCAGTTTTGTTATTTGTTCAATATCGCTTTCTTTTGCTTTTTTGATTTGCATTAAATTCACCTCTGTAATTATTATAATTCTACTTTGATTGAATTGCAACATATCTGTTGATTGATGTTGAAAATACGCTGTTTTTATGATAAAGTACAGTTAGTGAATTGTTTGTTTAAGGGGTAAATATGAATATAAATAATTTTTCAAATCCTTTGCATTTAAATAACGTCAAAGTGAATGACAATTATTTTAATGAATATTTGAATTTAATTAAAACAGTTGTTATTCCATATCAGTATAATGCTTTAAATGATTTGATTCCGGGTGCACCTAAAAGTTATTGTATTTCAAATTTTATAAAGGCATCTTCTGTATGTTCATCACTTAAAGCCAGTATACCCGTTCCTGTTTTTCCGGTTGATAAATGGGAATATAAAGAAACAGAATGCAGTTCCAATTCTTTTTTAGGTTGGTGCTTTCAGGATACAGATGCATATAAGTGGATAGAAGCCGCTTCGTATGTTTTAGTAAACGAAAAAAATGATGCTTTAAGAAAGCAGGTTGATATAATCTGCCACAAGGCCGGAAGTTTTACTTTCAGACAATTTTTATGCCCGAATACTGCTTTTTACGGCGGTATTCGGGCACTTTTTCTTTACCTTAAAATCTTGCGAGAGCTTTTGAGAGATTCTAAGAGACAGCAAATTTCAAAATTCCAAAGTCATTTTAGTGCGATTTGTGGCATTTATGACTGAGACTTTTGAGAGACATCGCTCAAATCAAAATCGTAACACGAATTGAAATGAGCAAAAAATTTGAGATACTTTCGCATTTTTGTGTGCTTGATTTTTCATGTTGCTATTGTGTGAGTTCTAAGATATAATTATCTTTGCGACACTATGCAAAAAAATATCATTCGTTATTTCATATTAAGTAGCATTTAAAAATAAGGGGTAATAAAAATGTGGTACGATAATGATTACAGACGAGTATTTATGGATATGCACATCAACGACACAAATCCTGAATATTTGTCCAAACTTGATGTAAAAGATTTTGTAAAAACAATGAAAGAAGCCGAGGTCACAAGCGTTGTGGTTAAGGCGAAATCTCATGTAGGATTGCATTACTGGCCGAGTAAATACGGCAAAATGCACGAAACACTCAAAAACAGGAATCTCGACTATGTGGGAGAAATGATTGACGAGTGCCACAAAAACAATATGAATGTTATCTTGTATTTTTCGCAGGTTTACGATAACTACGCATACGCAAACCACAAAAATTGGAGGATCAGACACTTTACGGGTGTGGCGTCTCGCACAAAATTGCCGGGTGCAAACACAAGATACGGTTTGGTTTGTCCGAACAATCCGGAATACAGAGAATACTGCCACAATATTTTGAGCGAGCTTGCACAGACTTATGATTTTGAAAGCATTTTCCTCGATATGCCGTTTTGGCCGAGAGAATGTTTTTGTAAGCATTGCCAAGAAAGATTTTTGAAAGAAACGGGAAAAGTTCTTCCTATCATACATAATCCAAACAGCAAAATATGGATTGAATATCTCCACAGAAGACAGGCTTGGATAGACGAATTCATGCGTTCAAACACAAAAGCCATCAAGGATGTTAATCCGAACATTACCATTGAACACAATATGGCGGCAATCGGACTTAATTGGATGCAGGGCAATACGGAAGTAAACTTCAGCGCCTCCGATTATGCAAGCGGTGACTACTACGGCGGTTATCTTGAGCAAACATTTATGTGCAAATATTATAACAATATGACGGAAAACAAACCGTTTTGCTACATCACATCAAAATGCGACAACACCCTGTTTTATCACACGGTTTCAAGAAGCAGTGAGGATTTGCTCATTCACAATCTGAATGCCCTGGTGCACGGCGGTGCATTTGCTATATGCGATGCGATAAATCCTGACGGAACAATCACAAATTCGGTGTATCAAAACAATATAAAAAAAGTCTTTGAAACCACAAAGAGCGTTGAAAAATATGTTTCGGGAAACATAAAAAGCGATGTTGCGATTTGGTACAACACCGCTTTGAAAACAAACAAAAACTATATTCAATCGCCTTTGAATATTGCAAAAATTCTGCGAGAAAAAAACATTGCCTTTGATGTTATCGGCAGTAAAAACCTGAAGGATTTGACGGCAAAGGTTTTGGTTATGAACAGCGTGCAGGAAATATCCGATTACGAAATCGAACAGCTCAGAAGCTATCTTAAAAACGGTGGTTCGATATTCATCACAGGAAAACTTGCAAACAACAAAAAGCTGGAAAGCTTAGTCGGGGTCGATATTAAAGGTACAAGCAAATACAACTATTGCTACTTAAACCCTGCTGAAGAATACAAGCATCTTTTCAAGCATTTTGATAAATCAAGTCCGTACCCGATTGAAAACAGCGCATTTGAAGCAAGGATTATCAACAGCACAAAAACAAAGGCTTTGGCAACTCTTTCTTATCCCTACACATTGCCGAACAGCTTGGACTTTTCTGCAATTCATTCAAATCCGCCGGGAATTCACACAACCCTCCCTGCGGTGACTCAAACAGAATACGGAAACGGAAGAATCATTTGGATTGCATCTACTCCGGAGCTGACCCTTGCACACGATTGCAGACAATGTTTGGCAGATATAATCAAATATTTGATGGGCGACAAAGCTCCTGAATTTGCTTCAAACGCACCCGATTTTGTGGAGCTTTTGAAATGGGAAAAAGACGGTAAAACTTATGTCAGCTTGGTAAATCAGCAGACTGTAACTCCGGTATATCCGATTTGCGACATTGAGTTCACAATACCCGGAGAATTTGATTCCGTTCGCCTTGTTTCAGACGATTCGTATCATTTCGATACAGAAATGAAAGACGGAAAAACAACTGTAAAAATCGGAAAGACAGATGTTTTCCATATTTTCGAATTCAGTAACGAATAAAAGACCGATACTTATAATCTGTTCTGTTTGCAATCTTGTAATATAATGGTATAATAAGAATGCAGAGAGTGAGATGATATTGTGGCTAAAGGTAATGAGAGCAAAACTAAAAAGCATATGATTTTACAAAAAATTTTATTTGTAATTACAATCATATGCTTTTTTGGCTCGTTTGTTCCGTCATATTTGGTATTTGTTTTGGTTGCTGTTTTTTCCATGGACGGCGGAATGTATTTAAGCGAAATGTTCGAATTCATACTTTTACTGTTTGCAGTTAATTTGCTGTATTTAATTCCGCAAGCCATAACTTTGTTTATTGACAAAAAATTCGGAAGTGATTTTTCTGCTGACGTTAAGGCTTCAAACCTGTCTTGCAAAATAAAGCAAATGAGTAAAATATTTATGATTATATGGGCAATAGCTTTTGTAATCGGAATTGCCGCAATGATGTTTTTGTGTATTTAAGAGAATGATTTGTTGCTTTTTAGGAATTGTTAAAGCACCGCAGACGTTGAGTTTGCGGTGCTTATATTATTGATAAAACTCTGAAATATGCCAAATTTCATGACTTTTCTCAACAGCCTACCTGGTGTTTATGCTTATTTCAATAGAGGAATAATATTTTTCGATACAATTTCAAAGCCTTGAGCGTTCAGATGCAGACCGTCATAGCAATATTCTTTTGCAAGCCTGCCCTTTTCGTCGGACAGCACTTTTGTAAGGTCGAGCCATTGTACCTTGCTTTCAAGAGCGATTTTGTGCAGTTCTTCGTTGATTGCCAAAATCTTTTTGTTACTGCGTCTGCCGACCATCTGCCTTGCAATGATTGACAAATGCGAATTTACGGGATAAATCGCCTGCAACACAATGTTGGTGCTCGGGCAGAGCTTCTGCGTTTTTTGCAAAATTTCTTTTATATTATTCAAAGTGTACTCGGTCGGAAGTCCTATACCGATGTCGTTTGTTCCGATTAAAATCACAAGATTTTTCGGGCTTATGTTCAAGGCGTTACATTTGAGCCTTTTCAACAATCTGTCGCTTGTGTCACCGCTGATTCCACGGTTGTAAACTGCCTGCCCTGTGGTTTGCGAAAAGGCATAAAACAGCTCGTAGCTGTTGAATATTTCCGTGATTGAGTCGCCGAACAGCACCGTTTGCCCCTGCTGTGCGTACTTCTCGTTCAAAAACCTAAAATTCTCTTTTTTCGTTTGCTGTACATAGTCGTAAGCCGTTTTTTTCTGAAAGTTCTTGTTCATTTGTTTCTCCAAAATAAGTTTTATCTGTCGCTGTCAACGGCAAACAATCCCGCACCGATTGCACCGCAAAATTCAGGCTTATCGCAACAATGAAACCCGAAGTTCAACAGCTTTTTCAACAGTCTGTTGTGTGTTGTTGTTTTTTAGCAAGTCGTTCAACCTTTAGGTCGTCGAAAATATTGGTTAATCCTTCCCAAGTGAGCTGTCGTCTTTCAAACCAAAGGTTTTGGAAAAATGCCAACAGTTTGCTCGGATTTGCCGTATTCAATTTGGAATAACCGATTCCGTTTTTGTCAAGAAACGAATAGTAGTAATCCAAACTTTCGGCAAACTGTTCATAGGAGTTGTCGCCGTGCCATACGGTTTGAGCCATTGCACCGAGTCGAGGATAAGTCACCTTGTCCGCCCTCGTCATATTCGGCACATACTCTGTCCATAATGTAGCCTCACCGCCAAAGCAGTTGCCCGAATAAAGTCGGTGGTCGGCTGTATTCTTTAAACTTATATATCCGTAAGGCAAATCAATGTAGTAGGCAGATGTGCTTGTGTCAATGAACGGTCGGTTGCCCGTGTCCATATCCCCGCATTTTGTAAAGCCCAAATCCTTTGAAAGCAGTTTGTCGTTCTTCAAATCCCAGCTCCACATAAACGCCTGCTTGTCTTTACTTTTGCAGTAATCGTTCACCCTATTCATAAAGTAGCATTGAAGTTCGTCCTCGTTCTTCAACCCCAATTCTTTCATCTTCGCCTGACAATGTGGACACAAATGCCATCTGTGTTTCGGCACTTCGTCACCGCCGATGTGAAAATATTTGTCGGGGAACATATCGCAAAGCTCGTCAATAACATCCTCAACAAATTCGTAGGTTGAGTTCTTGCCTGCACACAAAACATCGTGCTTAACTCCCCAGTGGTCGGCAACAGGCAATTTTCTGTCAAAGCAACCGAGATAGCTGTATCCCGCCATTGCGCTCCTGCTGTGCCCCGGAATGTCAAATTCGGGCATAACGCTGATTGCAAAATTATGAGCATAGTCAACAATCTCTTTAATTTGAGCCTTTGTGTAAAAACCGCCGTGCTCCTTGTGGTTGAAATTGGTCTTTTTTCTCACCGAACCGATTTGAGTGAGCAGTGGATATTTTTCAATTTCAACTCGCCATCCCTGGTCTTCCGTGAGATGCATGTGCAAGAAATTCAGCTTGTGGAGCGACATTTTTCTGATGAACAGTTTTACATCATCAACAGAGAAAAAATATCTGCCGACATCAAGCATAAATCCTCTGATTTCGAGTGCCGGCTTGTCCTTGATTGTGAGACAAGGCACATTTTCACCATATTGAAAAAGGATTTGTTTCAGCGTTTGCAATGCAAAAATCTTTCCGCCGAGACTGTTTGAATAAATACGGATTTTGTCGCTGATTTCAAGCCTGTATTCTTCGTTGTCAAGTGAGCCGTCATTAAGGAATTCAATCTGTGAGCCGTTGCCGTTTTGAATATTGACTTTGCTCAAAAACGCATAAAAATCATCAATCACATCTCGGTTGATGTCTGCTTCATTTATCGCCATTGATTTTACGTTTAGCGTTTTGGCTTCGTTAATTTCTGCAAATTTCGGCGTCGGAATAAGGTTTAGCATAATATGTATCCTCTATTATTTATTGGTCATTATTATACATTTATTTTTGATTTTTGGCAACTGCAAAACTCCCGTAAAGGCGGCACGGCATACACTGTTGATTATGCAAAACGAAATGGACTTGAATTTTTTGATAGGGCTTATAGCAAATATTCAGTACGGCTTTTATATTTTTCGTCATCAAACGGTGCAGTACCCTGCTGTAAATGATAATGGGGATTTAGAGTTTCTTTATACACTATACACTTCAGTGTAAGGTTCGAATCCTAAAACCTCTTTTTATTTCACTGTGTTTTTTATTTTTGCGTTTGCTTTTTATTAATATTTTAAAAAACTGTATTTAAAAAGAGTGGGCAATATAAACGCTCACTCTTTCTTAATTAATAAACTACTATATTATAATCTTTTGCAATCATTTCATAGTAAGCTTGTTCAATTTCTTCCCACGCTTTTTCCGGATCACTGTTTTTAGTCTTTTCAAAAGCAAAATAAGCATCGGCGAGTTGTGGATACTTTGTAATTGTTTCTCCAGAAATTACCTCATCGGTAATCATATCGGAAAATGCTGCCTCATACCAAATTTGATAACTTCTGTTTGTCATATAATCAATGACCGCCTCTTTGCTGATTCCATATGTTCTTTGACAATAATCTTCATTTATCGTGTTGTCATTCTCCATATCTTTTTTGGCTCTGTCTATTCGTGCTTTCGCAGCGGAATTTATATTTAAGCCATTCTTTTCAGAATAATCAGCTATGATTATTTTTCTAACTAACTCATCCGTTGTTATATTTTTATCGCTTATTAAATATACATCTTTTTGAGTTTGTGTTATTTTGATATCATTTACTTTAGCTATAGCCTCCTGTTTAGAAGCATTTTTCATAGCTATATCCATTTGTTCTCTGAACGATTCATTTTCAGTTATTGATGTTTCATTATCAGAATCTACTGTTACATTACGATGAGAGCACGCAGCAAGACAACTCATTAACAGACACGCACATATTAATAAAGCCAATAAATTTATTTTTTTCATACAATCTGCTCCTTAATATCGTTATACTGTTTCCCTTTCGTCCAAGAGAAGTTTAATAATATCGTTCCATTAGATTCAAAGTTTTTTCCCAATCCTGCACGATTTATATCATTAAGTGTAGTTTCGTTAATTGTTTCTAATATAGCGACTTGACCTGTTCCAAGAGAAGTTGTATCTAAAAACAGAGGGAATTCCATATAATTTATAATAAGGTGTATTTTATCTTTTTGTAACACTATCATAATCCATTTTTACAAGAATGGTATCTAAATCAGCCTTTTTGTCTTCGTCGCAATAAGCGAAAATCACTGTGTTTTCAACGCAGATAACTGTGTAGTATGTATTGTCAGAATACATTGTGTACATGTTGTAATTGTTATAATACGCATTGTATTCTCTAAATCCTTTGCCGACTTTTGTGTCAATGTTATATCTTTTTATATTGCTGTAAGCATTCGATGCTGTATTTGAGTTGCTAAATTCAAAAAAATTAAAATTTAAGCCGTCAGACTCTATAGCCAAACTGCATTCCAAAAGACCATTTGTCTTTTCCAAATAATACTCGGTTGAATCAATAACATTGTAATCAAGTTCTGTTAAAATACCCGATACTTGTTGAGAATTTAAAGGGGTTTTTTCTCCTGAATTAAAAAACATAAGACTGAATATTATAATTAACAATCCGATACATAAAGTCACAATTATATATGGTGTCTTTTTATTTAATAAAACAGAATCGGAAAACATTTTTTCACCACCCTATAATGCAATAGTATAACAAACTCAATAATTTAATTCAAGTTATTAAAAAAATATATAAATATGTTTAGGAGAAAATTTTATGAAAAAGTTTAAACGAATTATCATTAATGCAATATCATTTGTTATTGCAATACTCTTCTATGCAATGTTCGCAATTCCTTATACGAATTTGTGGTTCTAAGCAAAAATAAATTCTGAGAGTTTTTGAGAGATTTTAAGAGACAGCAAATTTCAAAATTCCAAATCCGTTTTGGTGCGATTTAGAGCATTTATGACTGAGACTTTTGAGAGACATCGCTCAAATCAAAATCGTAACGCGAATTGAAATGAGCAAAACTTCGAGCGAATACAGAAAATCATATTTATAATCGTTGACTTCATAAAAGCTCGGGTGTATAATCAAAAAAATAAAGCTGTCTCGGCTGATGAAGACTATAAATTTTGCTGTTTCTGAACACAACAGCAGAGTTTACAGTCTTATTTTTTTGTAGGTGATAAGATAATATGAAATTTAAAAAATATGCAATAAAAACGCTGATAATCGTTATTGGATCAATAATATCCGCATACGGAATTACGCTTGCAATAGGCGCAGGTTTTGGCGGCGCAACACTTGCGATATTGTGGCAAGGGCTGACGAATGTGACAGGTATGTCAATCGGCACATCGTCGCTTGTTGTGGCTGTGGCAATGATAATTTTTGCCTTTTTCTATGACAGAAAGCAAATCAATGTCGGTACAATTCTTTACCAAATCATTTACAGTTTTTTCGTGGATGTATTCACAAAAATTCAGCATTATACAGATATTAAAGCGGTTAATTTTGTTATAATGCTACTTGGCATTGCTATATTTTCGTTCGGAACGGGGCTTTACTCCGCCGCTGATTTCGGCAGGGGCTCATATGAAGCAGTCACATTTTCGCTTGCCGAAAAAAACGGTTGGAAAATCAAAATTGTACGAATGGTTCTTGATATTATAATGGTAATTATCGGCGTTTTGCTTGGCGGTAAATTCGGAATTTGCACAATTGCCACCGTTTTGTTCTCCGGTCCGATAATTCAGGCAACCGTAAGCACTGTTAAGAAATCAAAGATTTCAAAAAACATTTCTTAAAATTCTCATACTGTAAATAATAATACGGATTTAGAGTTTCTTAATACACCTCAGTGTAAGGTTCGCAATTCCTCATACGAATTTGCTATGCGAAGCAAAAATAAAATCCTGAGAGATTTTTGAGAGACGCAAAGTCTGAAAAATGGCTTAAATAGGCGGTTTTGAAAAAAGATTGCAAGCCTCTGACTCCGTCATTTAAGGTTCGAATCGTTATTACGAGCAGAGCGAGTAACAAGGTTATCGGGAACCATTCAAAAAAATTAAGCACATCGTATATTGTTTACGATGTGCTTTTTCTTTATAAAATGTTTTCCATTGTGTACTTTTGAATTTTTAAGCCGCACTTTTCATAAAATTTTTTTGCACTTTCATTTAAAGCCCAAACATTAAGCGTTAAATTATAGCAGTGTTTTTCTTTGGCATAATTTTTCACATATTCAAAAATTTTATAACCTATTCCGCCGCCACGCAGATTTTCGTCAACACATAAATCATCAATATAAAGCGTTTTTATGGGCTGCATTGAATCTGCGTTTTGCTTTTGAAAAATGCAAAATGCATATCCAAGTATATTACCGCTTTTTTCATCTGTTGCAATAAAAATCGGTTTTTCTTCATTTTTAATTATGCTTTTAAGTTCATTTTCATTATATTTTTTCTTTTCCGGTATAAAAAGGTCGGGCCTTTTGTCGGAATGAATTTTATGTACTTGGTAAAGCAGTTTTGTTATTTGTTCAATATCGCTTTCTTTTGCTTTTTTGATTTGCATTAAATTCACCTCTGTAATTATTATAATTCTACTTTGATTGAATTGCAACATATCTGTTGATTGATGTTGAAAATACGCTGTTTTTATGATAAAGTACAGTTAGTGAATTGTTTGTTTAAGGGGTAAATATGAATATAAATAATTTTTCAAATCCTTTGCATTTAAATAACGTCAAAGTGAATGACAATTATTTTAATGAATATTTGAATTTAATTAAAACAGTTGTTATTCCATATCAGTATAATGCTTTAAATGATTTGATTCCGGGTGCACCTAAAAGTTATTGTATTTCAAATTTTATAAAGGCATCTTCTGTATGTTCATCACTTAAAGCCAGTATACCCGTTCCTGTTTTTCCGGTTGATAAATGGGAATATAAAGAAACAGAATGCAGTTCCAATTCTTTTTTAGGTTGGTGCTTTCAGGATACAGATGCATATAAGTGGATAGAAGCCGCTTCGTATGTTTTAGTAAACGAAAAAAATGATGCTTTAAGAAAGCAGGTTGATATAATCTGCCACAAGGCCGGAAGTTTTACTTTCAGACAATTTTTATGCCCGAATACTGCTTTTTACGGCGGTATTCGGGCACTTTTTCTTTACCTTAAAATCTTGCGAGAGCTTTTGAGAGATTCTAAGAGACAGCAAATTTCAAAATTCCAAAGTCATTTTAGTGCGATTTGTGGCATTTATGACTGAGACTTTTGAGAGACATCGCTCAAATCAAAATCGTAACACGAATTGAAATAAGCAAGAAATTCGAGAGACATTTCAAAAAATAAAGAGGGCTTAAAGTAATAAAACTTTAAACCCTCTTTTTAAATTATCCCTTGAGTCCTCCTGTTGTCTATATATGTCATCATATTTATAATTATGGTGGATGGGTTATCTGTTTTCGGTTTAGCATTAACGGTTATACTGTATCGCAGGTTCTGCTCATTCGCTATTTTTTTGTTTTTATGAATATTTATTGTGATTTCACACTAAACAAAATCGGCAAATTATTATATATTGACATTTTGGTACGGATTTGGTAGAATAGCAGACGGTTAGCGATAGCTAACCAATTATTTTATATCGCAGTTAGTTAAAGCTAACAGGTTTTGGAGGATATTTATGTCAAAAAAATTATCGTTAATATTATCAGTATTTGTATTAATTTTTTCACTTATATGTTCGGCTGTGAGCGCTTTTGCAATGGGTCCGAGTAAAGACGGAGTGTACGAGGTTCCGATTGAGATGTGGCACGCAGAAAAAGAACGCACATCCATGGGTGACAGCTACATAGTGCACACAGCTTTGCTTACAGTTGACGGCAATGAAAAAACTCTTACAATTGCACCTGCCGAAACTTCAAGTGATATGCAGTTTTGGTACTATACCGACGGTTCGGTTAAAGGTGATACGAAAGAGGTTTCACAGTCAAGCGCAGTTGAAATCGACGGTAAAAAATACGATGTTGCATTTGAATTTCCTATTAAAAGCGACAATGAGTTTGTTGGCGTAAAATTTGCAGCTTCGGCTATGCCGCTTTCTCCGTCGGCAAGAATTAAGATTGATTATGACAGTGCCAAAAAGGTAGGCAATGTAGTAAAGGAAACCACGACAAAAGAAACTACAACGGTAACTACAACCGTTGCAACAACAATTGAACAATCTACAACCGAGCAGGAAGAATTGACAGCTTCATCCGAAAGCAAGAGCACAAATAGAAGTGTAATCATTGCCGGTGTTGTTGCCGGAGTGATTATTATTGGTGCAGTTGTCGGAATTGCAGTTAAGAAAAAATCAAACTAAGGGTGAAATATGAAAAATATATTCAAAAAATTTCAGGTTAAGGATTTCGTGTTCTTAGCTGTTTTGTCGGCAGCAATGACTTTGTGTGGCGGAATAACCATGCCTCTTGTTATGCACACAACCGTGTTTGGACTTCGTAATATGGCAGCAGCACCGATTTACTCAATCTTTGTTGCAATCGGTCTTATGAAAGTGAGAAAGCCCGGTGTACTGACAATCATCGGCCTTTTTTCGGGTGCTCCACTCGTGTTCTTTTCAACCGTAATGTTCTTTAATAATTTTATATCGGCAATTATTGCAGAGCTTGTAATGCTTTTGATTTTCAGAGGATATGAAAAGAAAAGTTCTGTTTTTGTTACAACAGGTATTTATATGCCGCTTTCTCTTCCGATTTCGGTGTTGTTCAGCCTTTGGCTTAACGGTCAAAGCTACGAGCAGTTAAAAGCTAATCCTACGATGTCGATTCTTACTTCGCTCGGAACTGTTGCACTTGCTTTTTTAGGCTCGGCAATCGGAATGAAAATTGCAAACGAACTTCAAAAAGCAGGCAAGCTGAAGCCTTACGGAGAAGAAAACGATGTTTGAAGCATTTGAAGTTAAAAAGCCGTTTTATCCACTTGTGTCGTCTTCGGTGTCGATAATAACGCTGATTTTCGGAATGCTGTTTAGCAAAAATATATTGGCATTCGCTTTTGCAGGTGCTGTGTTTGTGCTGTTTTCCGTGTTCGGATTGCTCAAAAGTGCAATCAAAATGTCTTTTGCAATGGGTATTTGTGGGCTTATTATCGGTGGACTGTCGTTTTTAACAAACAGAAATTTTGACGCCTTTTGGCAAACTCTTTTGAGGATGTTCTTGCTCGGGCTTTGTGCCGTGCCGATGGTCAGCACTTCGCCGTGTGATTTAACGCGTTGCCTTGCAAAAATGAATTGTCCGAGAGTAGTAACCTTGGGTATGCTGATAACCCTTCGTTTCATTCCGATTTTGGCAAGTGAAATAAAGCAAATTTGGGAAGCGATGAAGGTAAGAGGAGCAAATGTAAGTTGGTACAGACCCGGCACAATTTATCGTGCGTTTATCGTACCGCTTATTATGCGAATTATAGGTATATCCGATACGCTCTCTCTGTCACTTGAAACGAGAGCGTTTACTCTTGACGACAGCGAAAGCTCGGTATACAAGGTGATAACAATAAAAGCAAGGGATTTTGTGTTCCTGTTTTTGGTCATTACACTTTGCGTTTTTGGAGGTGTGATGATATGGGCGTAGCAATTAAGTTTAAAAATGTGTCTTTTAAATATGACGGAGCAAGCAATTATGTGCTTGAAAATGTTAACTTTGAAATAAACTACGGTGAACTTGTGCTGTTGTCGGGTGTTTCCGGTGAGGGTAAAAGCACACTTTTATCAATAATCAACGGAGTCATTCCGTTTGTTAATTCAGGTAAATTAAGCGGCAATGTTGAGATTGACGGTAAAAATATAACAAAAGAAAAAATCAGCAGTCGTTCAAAACTTGTGGGAACGGTTTTACAAAATGCCGACGAACAAATAGTTTACGATTTTGCAAATGATGAAATAGCGTTCGGTTGTGAAAATCTGAATACAGAACCTTCAGAAATTGAAAACAGGATAACAAAATATACTTCTCTCTTGAAAATTGACAAAACTGCAAGAACACGAACAATGTCGGGTGGTCAAAAGCAAAGGCTGATTACTGCGTCAACCCTTGCTATGGAACAAAAAATAATTATCCTTGACGAACCTCTTGCAAATCTTGATACCGATGGTGCCCATATTTTACTCGGCGTGCTTAAAGAATTGGTGAACGGTGGATATGCTGTGCTCATTGTTGAACACAGACTTGATATTGTCAAAGATTATGCCGACAGAGTGATGTGGATAGAAAACAAATGCGTTTTTTCAAGTTATGATAAGAAAAAACTTGATACAAACATAAAGATAATTAAAGCAAATCATAAAGGCACGGCAGGCAAAACACTGATAAAAGCAGAAAATATATTTTTTTTTGCAGGCGAACGAAATATAATCGACGGCTTGAATGTAGAAATAAAAGCAGGTGAACGCATTGTTTTGCTTGGCGAAAACGGTTGTGGCAAAACAACGCTTATGCGCAGCCTTGCAAAGCTCAATAAATTGTCGGGTGGTAAGTTTACTCAGTCACTTACCAAAAGCGAAAAGGCAAACAGTAAGTGGTTTTCGCAGGTAGGATATGTGTATCAAAATCCTACTTACCAGCTATTTATGCCGACTCTTTTAAGCGAAATATCATACAAGGCAAAGAGTGAGGATTATGCAAAAGAAATGATAAAAGCATTCGGTCTTGAGGGGCTGGAGCAAAGGCATCCACAGTCGTTGTCGCAGGGGCAAAAGCGACGTGCATCGATAGCTGCAATTTGCGCAGGAAAACCCCAAATTTTGTTCCTTGACGAGCCGACAGTCGGGCAGGACTATGAAAATCTATGCCGAATTGTTCACACAATAAACAAGCTGAACAAGGAGTTCGATACAGCTGTCGTAACCGTTACTCATGACAAGCGTTGTGCCTGCGCTTTGGCAGACAAAGTTTTGATTATGGACAAAGGAAAAATCGTTAAAGAGGGTGACAGCTCTCTTGCAAACGAGTTTTTAGAATAAATATGTTTTATGTAGGAGAATAAAAATGATTAAGACAAGACTTATAGGGCAAGTGCCGTCATCAAAAAAATACATTGCCCTAACGGTGGTTGCACAGTGGGTTAAAACCGTGGCAAATATCGTTATGATATTTATACTTTCAAATCTGCTGGCACTGATACTTGATGGCAAAATATTTGATTTTGCGTCATTGTTGCCTTATCTTTGCGTCATTTTAGGAGTTATGATTGTTAGGTATCTTTGCGGTTATTTTGCTTCAAAAACCTCTTTTTATGCTTCAAGTGAAGTTAAAAAAGTGCTCAGACAAAAGATGTACCAAAAGCTCACACGAATGGGTGCGTCATACCACGAAAAGGTGTCAACCTCAGAGGTCTTGCAAGTTTTTGTTGAAGGTGTTGATCAACTTGAGCTTTATTTCGGCAAGTATTTGCCACAATTTTTCTATGCAATGCTTGCACCGATTACGCTTTTTGCTGTTCTGGTATTTGTCAGTTGGAAGGCTTCACTTGTGCTTATTATTTGTGTGCCACTCATTCCGCTTTCAATTGTTGCCGTGCAAAAAATCGCAAAGCGACTTTTAAGCAAATACTGGGGTGTATACACAAATCTCGGTGATACTTTTCTTGAAAATATTCAGGGCTTGACAACGCTGAAAGTTTATCAGGCAGACGAGAGAAAAAATATCGAGATGAACGAAAAAGCCGAGCAATTCAGAAGAATCACAATGAAAGTTCTGACAATGCAGCTTAATTCAGTCAGCGTTATGGATATAGTTGCATATGCAGGCAGTGCTGTCGGTGTTGTTATTGCAATTGTGCAGGTTAAAAACGGAACAATTACATTGCCACAAGCGTTTTTGATTATTATGCTTGCAGCCGATTTCTTTTTGCCGCTTCGTCTTTTAGGTTCGTTTTTCCATGTAGCTATGAACGGTATGGCTGCAAGTGACAAACTGTTTAAGCTCCTTGACACAGAAGAGGACAAGCGAGGAACAGTGACCGATGTTGATTTTAACAACGACATTGTTATCAAAAATCTTTCGTTTTCCTATGACGATAAAAAATCAGTGCTTGACAAAATCAGTATTGTTATCGAGAAACATAAGCTTACAAGCATTGTAGGCAAATCGGGTTGTGGCAAAAGTACATTGTCGTCACTTCTTTGCGGCACAACAAAAGGCTACAAAGGTCAAATTACAATAGACGGCGTTGAGGTTAAAGATATAGACGAAAAAACCTTGATGAACAACATTACGGCAGTGAATTTCAATTCTTACATTTTTGCCGGTACGGTTAAAGACAATCTGCTTATTGCCGACAAAAATGCAAGCGATGAAAAGATGATTGAGGCGTTAAGAATGGTTAATCTTTGGTCGTTTTTGACTGAACAAGACGGCTTGAATACGAAACTTAATCAGCAGGGCAGTAATTTTTCCGGTGGTCAAAGGCAGAGACTTGCCATTGCACGTGCACTTATTCATAACACTCCGATTTATATTTTTGATGAGGTGACTTCAAATATTGATGCCGAAAGCGAAAACGATATTATGTCGGTTATCCACAATATGGCAAAAATAAAAACCGTTATTCTTATTTCTCATAGGCTTGAAAATGTTGTTGAGAGTGACAATATTATTCTTCTTGATAACGGCAGGATTAAAGAAAACGGCAATCACAGCGAGCTTATGGCTCTTGGCAGAGAATACAATTTGATGTATTCCACTCAAGCCGAACTTGAAAAATATGCAAAGGAGGAAGCATAATGAAACGAAAGCAATCGGGATTAAAAATTATGATGCGACTTATAAAGCTTGTAAAGCCACTTGCAGGATTTATGCTCCTTGCGATTTTGCTCGGTGTTACGGGCTTCCTTTGTGCAATTCAAATCACAACGCTCGGCAGTATGACATTGCTTACCGCAGCAGGAATAAACGGTGGAATTGCAATCAAAACAGGATGTATTTGTATTATTGTTTTTGCCGTGCTTCGAGGCTTTTTGCATTACGGTGAGCAGGCATGCAATCACTATATTGCATTCAAGCTACTTGCATTAATACGAGATAAGGTGTTCAAGTCACTTCGTCGTCTTGCTCCGGCAAAGCTTGAAGGTAAGGATAAAGGCAACCTCATATCTCTGATTACGAGCGATATTGAACTGCTGGAGGTTTTCTATGCTCACACAATTTCACCTGTATGCATTGCATTTTTAACAAGCCTTATTATGCTTGCTTTTATTGGCAGATACAGCTTGTGGCTTGCACTTGTTGCGTTTTTGGCTTATGTTACCGTTGGTGTTGTCATTCCGCTTTTGTCATCTAAATTCAACAAAAATATCGGTATGACTTATCGTGAAAATTCAGGTGCACTTTCGGGATATGTGCTTGACAGTATGCGTGGGCTTTTGGAGTCAATCAGATACAACGCAACAAATGTAAGACTTGATAAGATGAATCAAAAGACCGACGAGCTTAATTCACTTCAAAAACGTCTTAAAAAAATTGAAGGCCATAATGTTTCAATAACCGATGTCGCAATTATATTTTTCTCAATAACAATGCTTCTGGTTGGAATTTGCCTTTATCAAAACGGCACAATCGGTTTTGACGGACTTATTGTTTCAACCGTTGCTATGATGAGTTCATTCGGTCCCGTTGCAGCTTTATCAAGTCTTGCCGGAAATCTTACCCACACTCTTGCAAGTGGTGAAAGAGTGCTCTCAATCCTTGATGAAACACCTGTTGTTGAGGAAAATGAGAACGGTAAAGAAATTAAATTTAACGGTATGGAGTGTCGAAATGTTGGCTTTGCTTATGACGAAGAGCAAATCCTTGACAATTTCTCAATGACAATACCTAAAAATAAGATTATTGCAATCAACGGTCCGTCGGGCTCGGGTAAATCAACTGCGCTCAAGCTTATGATGCGCTTTTGGGATGTGCAAAACGGTGAGATAGATATGTCAGAAGAAAATATAAAGAATATAAAAACATCTTCACTTCGTTCAAATCAAAGCCTTGTAAGTCAGGAAACTCAGCTTTTTAACGATACTGTTGAAAATAACATCAAAATTGCCGATTATAATGCTACAAGAAAAGAAGTTGAAATTGCCGCAAAAAAAGCCTCAATTCACGATTTTATAATGACTTTGCCTAAGGGCTACGACACAAATGTAGGTGAGCTCGGTGACCTGCTGTCCGACGGTGAAAAGCAAAGAATAGGTCTTGCACGAGCCTTTCTTTGCAATTCTCCTATGATTATGCTTGATGAACCTACGAGTAATCTTGATTCACTTAACGAAGGAAACATTCTCAAATCTATTGAAGAAGCAAAGCAGGGAAAGAGCATTGTGCTTGTTTCCCACCGAAAGTCAACAACAAAAATTGCCGACGAGGCATATACGGTTTACAGAGGTAGATTGTCATGAAAAAAGACAGAATAACCCGAGAAAAAGAAATGCTGCCGGAAATGGTAAAAATCTATTGCCACGGTGTGCATAAATCAAAAAAAGGCACTCTTTGCAAAGAATGTCAAGAACTTACGGATTATGCGCTTTTTAGGCTTGACCATTGTCGCTGGGGTAACGACAAAAACTTTTGTTCCCAATGTCCCTGCCATTGCTACAAGCCCGATATGAGAAACAAAATTAAAGAGGTTATGCGTTACAGTGGCCCGAGAATTATGCTCTACCACCCTTTGGTAGGCTCTATTCATGGCTTTGAAACTCTAAAAGGCATTATCAAAGCAAAGAAAAAATCAAAATAATAAATAGCATCATAGACATTGAAGGCGTAATGCCGTATGATTGTGTTAGGTTAAAGTATGCTTGTGATGTGTACTGAAATCCTTGGTCACTGTGGAGTTGCTCTTTTGTGAATCCAAGTTTTGCTCCTATTTCTTTCCGAGTCAATCCTTGTGCTTTCAATTCTAATGTTTCTTTTTCATAATTGCTTATATGTTGATAACTTCTTGGCATAAAAAATCCTCCTATGGTAGTTTCTTTAATTCTACCATAGGAGGTCTCTTTTTTCTGTTGTTCATTTTTTATGGACTTGTTCAAATTTGACAGCCTTTTGATAATTTATGCGTTTGCAACAGCTGCGTTTTCAATAACGCTCTGTTCTGCTTTTTCCTGTGCTTCGGCTGCTTTTTTCTCGTTAATTTCTTTAGCCTCCGCCAAAATATCGTTTGCGTTTTCTTTAACCTCTGTTACTGCTTTTATCACAGAGTCTTTAACTCTCAAACCAAAAGCCGCAGTGTGAGCATATGCTTTTTTTGCATCCTTGCTTCCCAAAGCCTTAACTCCTGCCGTACCAAACAGCACGCCGCCTGCAAATGCCGCCAATTCACTAATCATTATAAAATCTCCTTTCAATTTCGTTTTCGGTTTGTTATATTTACAAAGGTTAGCATTGCCTAACCCAATTCTTAATTTTTATTATATTCAAAAAATTATTGATGTCAACAATTTTTGACGCTGTTTGGCAAAAATTCACAAAATATATTATATTACTTGAAAAAGTATAACTTGTTGTCAGTACCGATAGAATCAAGCCAAGCCTGAGCAGCATTCTTTAATTCATCACAACACCGGTTTGACAATAATGCTTTTGTTCTTTCAATAGCTTTTTCCATAATCATTACTCATTCAACAGTTTATTCAGCGAATCAATGAAGGCTTTGTCGTTTAGTTGATTCATAAGCTTCATTAATCCAAATCCTTTAAATATTTTGCAGTTGCTTTCTTGCCGGCTTTGAAGCCCTTTAGGATAAATCCGTGGTCGCCGTGAACCTCAATCAATTCGCAATTCTCATATCTCTCATTCGCTTTTCTTGAATATTCAATCTTAACGAGTTTGTCCTCAATTCCGTGAATAATCAAAACAGGCTTTTTAAAGGTGCAAATCTGCTCATAAGGGTCAAGAGTTCTTGCATCCTCAACATACTTTTTGCCGAGCTTGACAAAAACACCGTGAAAGCTGTCAGGCACATTGTTTGGATCGATCTTTGTTCCGATTACACATCCGCGTCTTGAATCATCGGGAATACAAAGGGCGGGATAATACATAATCAGCCTCTCGATTTCGTCCTCTTTTTCGGCAGCTGCCAACGAGCAAACAAGTCCACCCTGACTGCAACCGCAAAGGGTTATGTGATTGTTGTCAACAAAATCAAGATTTTTCGCATATTCAAGCACATCAAAAAGATTTTTCTTTTGAGTCTGTACGCTCATATTTACACTTTTGCCACCGGAAATTCCACTGCCGGACATACAAAAATCAAACATAATTACGGCATATCCTGAATCTGTAAATGTCTTTGCATAAGGCGAGGTAATCAGCATATTGCTTGCAAAGCCATGGCATAAAATGACCGTCTTTTTAGGGGTTTTTGCATCACAGTTAAGCATTATTCCTCTTAATGTATTTCCTACACTTGTAATCTTGAATGGTTTAATTTTCATATATTTCATCCTTCGTAGTTTCAATCAATAATTATATTAAGCTGTTTAGCAATGCTTCGCAACCGGCATAGATGTCCTTGTAGCACGTGTCAAAATCACGGGTATACCAAGGATCGGAAACATCAGAGTTACTGCCTGTGTATTCCATCAGCTTATGGATTTTGCTGTCCTTATCTCCGCCGAGAATACGAGTCATATTGCGGATATTGTTGCTATCCATACCGATGAATAAATCGTATTTATCGTAATCGCTTGCTTTAAGCTGAACGGCTCTTTTTCCGCTCGGGTCAATGCCGTGACCTTCAAGAACAGCCTTTACAGGCGGATAAACAGGATTGCCCACAACATTCCATATTTCTTCTGTACCGGTAGCAGAGGAGGCAATTACAAAATCCTTCTCCAACCCTCTGCGCTTAGCCATATCCTTTAACACAAATTCAGCCATCGGCGAACGGCAAATGTTCCCGTGGCACACAAACATAATCTTAATCATAATTATATGATATTTTATTAAATTGTTCTTGTCAATAATAATGATAGAAGCGGAAATGTTTTTTGAAGTATTATATGGTATACTATAGCTACACTTGCAGGTGTTAAGAAAGGAGGAGACAATGGATAATCGCAGAATTATACAGAATGTTCTTGATTATATTGAGAATAATCTAAAAACTGAAATCAATATAAATGAGCTGTGCGATATATTTTCAAAAACACCGATATTGATAAAAGCAAGTGGCTTGAAGTATTTGACAATCTTGTAAATGGTTATGAGAGTATTACTCCGCTTTCTGAATATGAAAAACAGGCGTTGCCATATGTGATTTATTCAATTCAGATAATCTGTATTGCGTATTTCAGTCAGTTTGATAAATTTTATAGCCTAACGAAAATAAATATTGATATGTTGAAATGGGTTATTAATAAATTAAAGTTTTAAGTGTAAAAGCAAGGTGTGTTAATTTCACATCTTGCTTTTATATGTCTATTTAATCTCATCTTATCTTAAAATATAGCGTATAGACACTATACTTTATTAAATTTTTCATAAAATGCTTGACAAAATTTGTTTTCTTCTCTAATCTGCTAAACTGGACTGTTGAGTCCTAATTTGCAGAAACAGATGGGTAGGTGCATACTTGGCAGATAAAGGTATTCGGGTTATCCCGACAGTTAACTGGTGACTTGAAAACACTTTCGATTTCTGCTTTAATGGTATTGAAAAAGGGAGCACAGTTGCAGTATCGACTTATATGGCAAGCGCACACGGAAACAGAGCAGACCAAAAAGATTTTTTTATGGCTGGCTACAATGAAATGCTAAAGCGTATTGAGCCGGAAACAATCATTTGCTATCATTATCCGTTTCCTGAAATGAAAGGCAATATTTTATTCGTTGATTATGATTTAAGTTCCTGGCAACATTATGATGACGATAAAATTGAATTGCCGTATACTCAGATGGAAAAGTATTTGCTGGGTATAGAAAAGCCATCGCCAAACAGTAATATTGTTGTTAAATATAATGATAATGCATCCTTAATTTTAAAAGGCAGCGGCAGTGTTCACGGCGGTCAATGGCAGCCTAATCCTGACAAGCCTTGGAAAGAGCGTTTTTTTGGCAAACCCGGTGAAATAAAAAGAACATTTATTCCGACTAAAAAGGGTGGATATTGGGCTTTAACTAGAATTGGTAAAAGCGGTAAAGCTGATTATGAAAGACATTTTACAAACCATAGCCGACCGAAATATCATTCGGATCCCCACGATGTTCCAATCGATTGGGATAAAGAAACAGGGGATCCTATTTGGGGAAAAGATATAAATTATTTCGATGGAAACATTCCGGAATTTAAGTATTATAAAATGACAGGAGAGCATAATATGAGTTGCGAATATGATTTTGATTACAAAACAAAATATGAATTCAAAGATTCAGTAATGCGTCATGCTGAAATATGCTTTGAATGGCATGGCACAGAATACGGAATATTTTGGATTAACAGCGAGCAATGGGTGGTAACTTTGCTTGGAGAAGATGATAGTCAGGATGTATTTTACAAAAACATTGACGATGTAATGAACCATAAAATCGGTGATGATAAGCTTATTGATATTTGCACAAAATTTACAGTTATTGAAAGAACATTTTGAAATATTAATACAGTAATATCAAATGATGAAGGATAGTCGAGTTTATTTCTCGACTGTCCTTTTTTGCATAAAACATACATTATCGCTTGTTGCTTTTGAAAAGAAAAAGTTCAATCATTTTGCAGTAAAATGCGGTAAATGTTCTTATTGACATATTAATATAAATGTGATACTCTAATAATGACAACGGGGTCTGCAAGGGGCGCACCACATAAGGAATAAATGCTTAAAATAAATTACTTCCTTATGCAACATGCCTCGGGGCAGATCCCTATTTTGTTTATGGGGGTAATCAAAATGAAAAACTTAGGCTATTATAACGGTAAATATGACGAAATCGAGAATATGCAAATTCCGATGCTCGACAGAGTTTGTTGGTTTGGTGACGGTGTTTATGACGCTACTTATGCACATAATCATATCGTTTTTGATATGGACGCACACCTTACCAGATTTTATAATTCGGCAAAGCTTTTGGGTATGAATATTCCGATAGAACGTGATGAACTTGACAAATTGCTCAGAGAGCTGGTCAAAAAAGTTGACGACGGCGACCAATTTGTTTATATGCAGGTTACTCGTGGTAACGGACTTCGTGGACATATTTATCCGGAAAATATGCAGGGCAATTTGTGGATTACTCTTACACCTTGTCATGTTGCCGATACATATAAACCGATTGATGTTATCACATACGAGGACAAGAGATTTTATTATTGTAATTGCAAAACGCTCAATCTTATTCCGTCCTGTCTTGCGGCAACCGCAGCAGACAGAGCAGGCTGTCAGGAAGCGATTTTCCACAGAGGCAATATTGTTACCGAGTGTGCGCATTCTAATGTTTCTATCTTTAAGGACGGCAAGGTTATCACTCACCAGCTTGATGATATGGTACTTCCCGGAACTGCAAGAATAAGACTTCTCGCCTTTGCAAAGAAATTGGGATACGAAGTTGAAGAAAGAGATTACACTCTCGATGAGCTGATGTCTGCTGACGAAATCGTTGTTCATTCAACAGGTTCTTTCTGCATTCCGGTAAAAACGGTTGACGGTAAGAGCGTAGGCGGAAAAGCTCCCGAAATGTTGAAAACAATCCAAGACGCATTAGTAAGCGATTTTGAGGAGCAGTGTAAGGTATGATTAACAAAACAGAACTGACTAAACTCAATGTCGGATACAATCTTGATTGGCTTATGAACCTTGACCCGAGAGGTTACGGCGTTTGCAGAATTCTTTATGACGGGGCAAGTAAATATACAGGCAAGCCCTTGTCGCTCAACGGCGCCGAGGGACTTGTGAAAAATATCAAAAAGGGCGAAAAAGTTTTTATTTTAACAGGATTTATTCTTCTCCCTTGGAACGAGGCTGAAACCGACGGAATTATTTCGTCTACTGTTTTTGCTCGCTTTGTCATCAGAGCTTTTGGGGCAAAGCCGGTTATGATAGTGCCTGAGCAATGCGAAAAAGCAATTAAAGCTATGAGCGAGGTTTTAGGCGTTAATATTACCTATGATATTGACAACATACCCGATAACACCATTTGCATTATTTCTTTTACAAAGGACAAAAACAAAGAAAACGACGAAACGGCGGAAATTCTTTCTCACGGCTTGCCTTGTGCCATTATTTCAAACGAGGCTCCGGGCAGAAACAAAAACGGTTATTACCACAATGCAGTGGGCGTAAATACAACCGATGTTGAGGCAAAGTATGACGTGCTTTTCAGAGAATGCCAAAGCAGAGGGGTTTATAATCTTTCTATCGGCGACCTCGGAAACGAACTTGGTATGGGTACTATTGAGGAGCATATAAGAAAATATATTCCTTATGCCGAAAAGGGCGGTTGCAAGGCAGGTACAGGATTTGGAATTTTGGCAGATACTGCCGCCGACAACATTATCACTGCGACCGTAAGCGACTGGGGTATGAATGCACTCATGGCTTGTACGGCTTTTCTCTTAGGCGATGTTGACCTTTTTCATACAGAAAAAGAAGAATCGGCAGTTATGGACGCTGCGGCAAAAGCCGGTATGCTCGATATGTACGGAGAAGCAAGACCTTACATTGACGGTATCGGCAAAAACATTGTTTTGCCCATTATTTCGCTTATGCGTGGATTGATTGAATATCCTCACACGGTTGAGGACAAAACTGACAAATGGTTTGAAACAACGATAAAAAAAGGTTATTTCAAATGATATATTCGTTTTTACAAAACGGCGACTCTGCCGTTACCATACAGTTTGAAAACGAAATAAGCAAAGAGGTGAACCGTCGTGTTACCGGTCTTTGCAACAGAATAGAGGCAAAGGGCATCAACGGAGTTATCGAGCTTGTACCGACCTTTGCCTCGTTAACTGTTTTTTACGACTGCACAGTCATCACTTCAAAAAAGTTGAAAAAGAAAATCAAAGCCCTTATAGATGACAGTGAAAACACTGTTAAAAGCACGGCTAAGGTTTGGAATATACCTGTGTGCTACGATGATGAGTTCGCATTGGATATGAAAAATGTGTGCGAGCATACTTCTCTTGAAAGAGAGGAAGTTATCAGACTTCATACATCAAAGCCCTACTTGATTTATATGTTGGGATTTTTGCCGGGTTTTGCTTATCTGGGCGGTATGGACGAAAGACTTTTTACTCCCCGACTGAAAACACCACGGCTGGAAATATTTGAGGGTGCTGTCGGTATCGGCTCAGAGCAAACGGGAATTTATCCCATTGCGTCACCGGGCGGTTGGCAGTTGATTGGAAAAACGCCCGTAAAAGTGTTTGATAAATCGAAAGAGTCACCTATACTCTATAAAGCCGGTGATTATATCAAATTTTTCAGTATAGACAAGGCAGAGTTTACAGAGATAGAAAAGCAGGTTGAAAACGGCACTTACACTCCTACGGTCAGCGAGGTTGAATTATGATAGAAATTATATCGGCAGGTATGCTCTCAACCGTCCAAGACTTAGGCAGATTCAAAGTGATGAAAAACGGCTTTACTCAAAGCGGTGTAATGGACGCCTATTCGACAAAAATCGCAAATAAACTTTGCAAAAACGATGTTAACGCACCTGTTATCGAAATGACGATGCTCGGAATAACCGCCAAATTTAATGGCGAGCACATTTTTGCGATTTCGGGCGGAATTTTTGATATTTCGTTGAACGGTAATCCTATCAGAACAAACAAAGCATACGTTGCAAAAGACGGTGATGTTTTAAGCATTAAGGGCGCCAAGCAGGGATTAAGATGTTATCTTGCCGTTGCGGGCGGTTTTGATGTTCCTTTGTTTATGGGCAGTGCCTCAACAAATCTCAAAATAAATGTCGGCGGTTTTAACGGAAGAAAGCTGAAAGCCGGTGACATTCTTAAAATCGGCAAGGCTGATAAAATTAAAAATATCGAAAAGAGGGAACTCCCGGAAAACACCTATAACAATACCGTAAGAGTAAGAGTGGTGTTAGGTCCGCAGGACGATATGTTTTCCGAAAATGATTTGATGTTGTTTTCAAAACAGCAATACACCGTCACCTCCGACCTCGACAGAATGGGAATCAGGCTATGGGGTATTGCTTTGCGTGGAAAGGAAAAATTGGAAATTATTTCCGACGCAATTACTTTCGGCTCGATACAGATTACAAATTCGGGAATGCCGATTATACTTATGGCAGACCACCAAACAACAGGCGGCTATGCAAAAATAGCGACAGTAATAAGCGCCGATTTGCCAAAGCTCGCTCAGGTTAAGCCTAACGATAAAATCAGCTTTGAAATTATTGACATTGATACTGCCGAAAAAGCAGCGATTAAACAGAAAAAATTTATAGATAAATTATTTTAGGAGCGGCTATGGACTATTCAAATATGTCTCCTCAAGAGGTTAAAAAGCTCATCAGAACGGGTGAAATAGATTATCAGACATCGGGTATGTGCAACGGCTACGCACAGGCTAATCTTTGCATTTTGCCAAAGGATTATGCGTTTGATTTTTTACTGTTTTGCACAAGAAATCCAAAGCCTTGCCCGATTTTGGAGGTTGGCGATGTCGGCTCAAAACAGTTCAAAACAATGGCGAGCGAGGGCGATGTCTGTAAGGATTTTCCGAAATACAGAATTTGGAGAAACGGTGTGCTTGAAAAAGAGGTCACGGACATAACGGACTATTGGCAGGACGATTTCGTGTATTTTCTCATAGGCTGTTCCTTTAGTTTTGAAAGTGAACTTTTGGAGGCTGATATTCCGGTAAGACACATTGAGGAAAACAAAAATGTGCCTATGTTTAATACGAACATCGAGCTTCAGCCGTCGGGTAAATTTCACGGTAATATGGTCGTATCAATGCGACCTATTCCGAATGATTTGGTGGTTAAAGCGGTTAATGTTACCGCCGCTATGCCGAGGGTTCACGGAGCACCGATACAAATAGGAAATCCCATGGCGATAGGAATAAATGATGTTACAAAGCCGGACTACGGTGACAGCGTAACAATTAATGAGGGAGAAGTGCCGGTATTTTGGGCTTGCGGCGTTACTCCGCAAAATGCAGTAATGCAGACAAAGCCGGAAATTGCCATAACACATTCGCCCGGACATATGTTTATAACCGATGTAAAAAATATCGACTTAAAATATTAGGTGATTATATGTATAAAATTAATTTGAATTGTGATTTGGGCGAGGGCGCAGCTTTTGATGAGAAAATCATTCCGCTGATTAACAGCGCAAATATAGCTTGCGGTTTTCACGCAGGCAATCGGGATATGATGCAGGCTACGGTTAAACTGTGCATAGATAATAAGGTCGGAATCGGCGCACATCCGGGTTATCCCGATAAGGAAAATTTCGGCAGAACAAATCTTGATGTAACGCCTAAGCAGGTTTATGATTACACATTGGCTCAATTAGAGGCTTTGGGCGGCATTGTCGCAGGTAAGGACAAAATAGTTCATATTAAACCGCACGGCGCAATGTATAACCAAGCCGCTAAAAACAAAGACCTTGCAAATGCGATTGTCGATGCAATTATTGATTACAACAAAGATTTAATTTTATTGGCCCTTTCAGGCTCACAAATGATTGACTCGGCAAGAGCAAAAGGCGTAAAATATGCAAGCGAGGTTTTCGCCGACAGAGCATACGAGGCTGACGGTTCGCTGAGAGCGAGGTCACTGGAAAATTCGATGATAACGGACGAGGACTTGGCTGTTGAAAGAGTAATTAAAATGGTGAAAACCGGAAAGGTTACAGCTTATACAGGCGAAGAAATCGACATTGAGGCTCACTCGGTTTGTGTTCACGGCGACAGCGAAAAAGCGTTTGTATTCGTCCAAAAGCTGAATGAGGCTTTCATAAAAAACGGTATAGAAACAGTAGGTTTAATCGAGGCGATAAAATAATGAACCACCGTACTTATTTGGAAATTGATTTGAATAAATTGGAGCATAATTTTAACTGCGTACGCAACAAATTGCCCGACGATGTTAAGATACTCGGCGTAATCAAAGCAAACGCATACGGTCACGGTGCTGTTGAGATAGGCAAATTTCTTGATGACAAGTGTGACTTTTTCGGAGTTGCGTGTATCGAAGAGGCAGTTGAACTGAAAAATGCAGGAATAAAAACGCCGATACTTATTTTAGGCAGAGTTTTTCCTTTTGATATTGAAACTGCCGTTAAATATGATGTGAGGATTCCGATTTTTTCATATGAAGACGCAGTTGCTCTTTCAAACGAGGCGGTTAAGCAGGGAAAAAATGTGCCGTTTCATTTTTGTATTGATACCGGAATGAGCAGAATAGGCTTTCAAGTCAGCGAGGAAAGTGCCGATATTTGCAAAAGCATAACCGAACTGCCGAATATATTTGCCGAGGGTCTGTTTTCCCACTTTGCGACTGCCGACGAAAAGGATTTGTCTAAGGCTGTCGAGCAAAGAAATAAATACAAGAAATTTTGTAAAATGCTAAGCGACAGAGGAGTTGAAATTCCTATTAAGCACCTTAATAACAGCGCCGGAATTATGAATTTTGACGAGTACTTTGATATGTGCAGAATGGGAATTATAACATACGGCCTTTATCCGTCCGATGAAGTTGATAAGGGTATACTTGACCTTGAGCCGATAATGAGCTGGCACGCAAAAATTTCGCACGTTAAAGACCTTGAACCAAACAGAGAAATCTCCTACGGCGGTATATTCAAAACCGATAAAGTAACAAAGGTCGCTACCGTTCCTGTCGGATATGCAGACGGCTTTCCCAGATGCTTGTCCAATAAAGGCAAGGTTATTATAAACGGCAAATATGCAAAAATACTCGGCAGAGTTTGTATGGACCAATTTATGGTTGATGTCAGCGATGTTGAATGTAATGTAAATGATGAGGTCGTTTTGTTCGGCACGCAAAAAGATGCCTGCATTTCCTTGGAAGAACTCTCAAACAGCGCATATTCATTCAATTACGAGTTGCCTTGCAGAATACCTCCTCGTGTCAACAGGGTTTATGTTTATAACGGCAAAACAGTTAAAGATGTCGGACTTGTATAAAATGTTTGAATTTTCTGAATAAACTCTGAGTTCGCATTATCATTTGCAAAAGAAAAGAGCGATTTTAAGGGGCACACTTCTTTATGAAGTGTGCCCCCCAAGTGTTTCTGCTTAAAATCGCTCTTTTAAGATTGTTTATAAATTTTTATAAATCCGGCGTTTCAATAGGTTCTCTGTTATCGGAAGTTGTAATAACATCACAAACTGCAAACTCTTGAAGTTCTGCCAGAGGTTTTACATATTCTTTCATTTTCTTCTCCTTTCTTATGCTCCGTATGCTTTTGCACTGTTGCCGTAAAGCATCATTGCAGTTGTCATTTTATCAAGCGGTTTGTCCTTGTAATTGTCCCTTACCAAACGGGCATATGATTCAACGCTGAAAAGCATTGTATTGCTGCAAGGTACGCCGTTTTCGTAAATCGTGAAGAGCAAATCATCGCTCAACTCGTTTGCAAAAAGTTCGTTGCAATACACGTAATATGTACCGTCGCCGTTGTTTACAAAATCATCTTTGGTATAAGTGAATTTTGTATTTTTAAGGACAATTTCAACGGTTTTGTTTTCGACATCTTTTGCCGAAAACTTCACCTTAACCATAATTGAGTTTTTAAGCACCAAACTGCAAGTTTTCCACTCAGCTGTCGGATTGCTTATTGTTTTGTAATTAAGGTTTCTGATATTCTTGAATTCCGTTGTATCCTTGCTTGCCCAATCTTTTTGAACATCCGTAAGGTCTGAATTTACAAGATTATCGGTTTGATAGCCGGCATATATTTGTGCGGCCGCACCGTAATTAAGCAAGTCCACAAGCAGGGTGCGAAGTTTTGCGTGCTCATCGTCGCTGTACCTGTCGAGCATCGTATAAGCGTATTCTTTTACGCTCATTATTTTTTCGGGGCTTGTGTATTCCCCGCTTTTGTTTTTTGCATGCAAAACGGCGGTTACATTATCATTCATAAGTTGTGGGTTAATGCCCTTGTATGAAAATACATAATATTTATCGGTTTCTTTATAATCGGTAACCTTTTCTTCTTTTCCGCCGCACTCAAAGGTCATATAGAACTCGTCAAAGGAGGAAAGGCTGTTTTTGAGCACTTTGAAATTCATTGTTATACTGCTCTCAAGTGAAAGGGAAACCGTGTTAATTACAGGTGACGGCTTTTCTTCCGGAGCCGTTTTGTTTTTATAGTAATATGTAACAACCGTTCCGTCTGAAACAATGGGAGTGTTTAAGCCGTCTGCCTTTACAAATTCATAGCCGTACAGTGATTTTGCAGGGGTTAAATTAAGTTTTGTGCCGTATGGAACTGTAAATGTTCCGCCGGCAGTGTTTGGAATTTCAGAGCCGTCCTCAAATTTATACT
>ERZ773115.743-NODE-743-length-33709-cov-9.245023_pt1 | contig 33709 bp, 35 predicted proteins | sample MGYA00511116_ERZ773115 | MGnify/ENA primary metagenome ERZ773115 (study PRJEB29015, sample SAMEA2737869) | human gut metagenome | biome: human gut; feature: human-associated habitat; material: faeces | place: China | collected 2012 ... | reverse complement strand
ATGCCCGTACCACCGAATTTCTCGGTGTACCCTTTGAGGATACCTGCACCATCTGGATTGCAAGGAAATAAATGGTTGCCTGCAATCGTCTGTTACCCTGCTTGGTAGCTACATCTTTCCCCTTACCGCTAGATGATAAATGAAGTGGTGCAATTCCTGCAAACTGTGCCAACTTATTAGCATTACTAAAGCGTTTGATATCACCGATTTCAGCAAGAATCTTCACTGCTGTGATAACATTTACACCGGGAATGGTTGTAAGCGTGCAGCCAAGCATCTTATACATCTGTTCCAGCATTTTATCTACTTCCACAAGCTGTTTATCATAATGCTGTATATCGCTGACAATGCTGAGTGTCACCATATCTCTGGCATCTTGAAAATTATTATTCTTGACCTTATCACTGGCTACTGCATCCAAGATTTTCTCGCAGGTTTTAGTGGAGCATTTATTGTGGCTGACTGGAACAAGTTCCGCCCGCAAATCTTCCACTGACTTACCCTTTAGATATTTTCTGGATGGGTAATGCTCCCAGAAATACAACGCAGTGGGTCTGCTGATATCATTGAAAAACTGCTTGTAAGACGGATATACAATGCACAACTGTTCATGCAACTGATTCACCAGTCTGGTTCTCTGTTTCATGATATTGTCCCTGCGGTGCACCAACTGACCAAGTGACCAATACGCATCGTTAGGGCACGCATCCGGAAGTTTGTCCAGCATGTTTAACGTTGCAAGGGCAATGGCTTTGGCATCATCACTGTCACTCTTACGGTACATAGCTCCTCTGTGTTTCGCCTGACGATGGGATATGGCTGTATTTACATCTTTTACGAAATACCCCTTATCAATCAGCCACACTGCTAAGGCTCTGCCGTAACCGTAGGCATTCTCTAAACCATAAACTACTTCTTTTCCATCCGTATTACATTTCTTTACCTTAGTAACCAGCTTGGGAAAATCGGCTGGTCTGTTTGGGAAAGTAATTTCTCCCAGCTTTTGATTGTAGCAGTCGATGATGACTGCTGTGTGGGTCTCCTTATGTAGGTCAATACCCACATACATATAATTCTCTTTAATCATAAAAATCTGCTCCATTCTCTCAAGTATTCTTTGCGTAAGACATGGCATTCATATTTTGTCAGCCAGAGATTTATAGAAATGAACTGTATCAAGACAAAATATTCATGCAGGGCGTTCGCCCTATAGGAGCAGATAATAAAATATTCCCTAGTGAGCAAGCTCCCACTGAATATTTTATTATCCACTCCTGCATGTCTCACTCGAATAGCAAAATAGTGGCAATCTCAACTGTTAAGCATCTTTCCTGGAATTACGCATCTTTCAGCAACCGAGTGTGCAAGAGTGGTATAGCCTATCCACTTCTGGTCAGGCACAAAGCATTCTACAAAGGAACACCGCTGACTTTCATGGAGATGGATATTTCCTGCAGAACACAGGACACGAAGCAGAAGAAATCTCCTTCGTGGTGTGTGATGTTAACTCTGAGCAAAAAAGGTTGCAAGTTGAATTTTTATTTTGGAGCGAATTTTTTTATTTGAACTACTAAAAATGAGCAGAATTGGCTTTATGCCAAAGACCAAAAACAGAAGAAAAACGGTAATAATGCATAATTTCACTATCCGAGCATACAAAACATCTTTCTCTTGCCCTTGTGAGAGCCTGTGTCGCCCCTGTGTGCGATTTTAAGAGCGAAGTCGAGGTAGTTACCCATAATGGAAATTTTTAGCCTTGTTGGGGAAATGTAAAAAACATGATTTCTTAAGACACCGCCAAAATAAGTAGGGTCGAAAATAGTGCAGGTTAAAGGGCTTATGCCGCCAGAGGACGGCATAAGCCGAGAAACACCCACCGGCAAAGCCGTTGGGAGAAATGTGGTATGGCATAACTTTCTCTGCTGTTCAAAAATTTGTTATGCTTTAGAACAGTTTTGTAGGGATTACCATGTAACGGAAAAATAGGAAATGCACCATAGCTCATAGTAGCTACGAAACATCTCCTATTATGTGTTTTTGTTTAGGTATTAAGGGAATATTTCATCCCCCTTACACCCACTGGTGAGTGCCATTGTAACATGGATGTTTAGGAGGCGTCAAGGAAAATGTTACAAAATTGTTACATCTTTCTGATGTATCTACTGGGTATTTTATCTGCCAGCCATACTTTTTCATTGCCGAAGTAAAATTTTATTCCGTCATTCCATGCCATTTTTGCATCAATGATTAATATACACGGCTTATCATCATGGCGCATTCCCACATTTTCAGCAGTCTCAATATCTTGTGATAAATGAACATATTGCCTACTCTGAGGTAATAAACCATTTTCATTGATTGATTCTAAAAATCGCCTTGCTGTACCATGATACAAAACATCTGGTGGCACCTTTTCTTCTTTTAAAATTTTCATTGGTATTGAATGTCCATAAAATGCCCTGATTCTCCCATCTGCAAGTTCATGGCGTTTCTTCTCAGATTTTTCAATCATCTCCTTCAAATCTGCTTCACAGATGTTGCTCCATTTCACGGTTCTATGCAATGCATCTAAAAGCTGTTCAACTGGAACCCATCCTTCTTCGTCCATTTCTAGTTCATATTCCCATGGTGCATGGCGTAAAGCATAAGAAATCTCCCTACTTAAATCCATATCTTTCATTCCGTTTCCTCCATAAGTTCAAATTCTATCATGGTTTCAACAACATCTTCTAGCCATTTCCACACATTCTCATATATCTTCCGTTGTTCATAGCCACTTGAAGCAAAATCATGAATCACATATACTTGTTCTCCTTTTCCAACTTCAAAACACGCTATGTCGTCACAGTCCCCTCTTCGCGCAAATGGAATTAGATTTCTTTCAGGATATCTTTTTTGCAAGCCAGCAAGCCTGATTCTTACACTTTCTTTATCCATAAAATACCAGACATCAAAATTTGTAAGATTTAATTCTAATAATTTAATAATTGATTTGGGATATACAAAGTTATTAGGTCTTTCATATTCTTCTAATAATTCTATCATTTAATTACCGCTCCATCCAATTATATTTGAACCTAATGGATATGTGTTTCTATATCCGCTATTTTGTTTACCTATCCTTAATAATACAGCATCCCCCCATGTCTGTGGAACCCCTTTTGGTGTTGTAAGCCTTTCAATTAAATCTAAATCCTGTGGTAACACTTCATCAAAAGCATGTACATTGGCTTGCACATCTATTTCTGCGTAACGAGCTGCTAATACTCTTGTATTATCAATAGTTGTCAAATTACCATCTGGCATTCTAACAACATCAATTGGGTCTCCATCCCAGCCTTTTGCTTTCATGCTATCAATAATTTCACTTGCACCATTAACTGAGCTTTGACTAAATCTAATGTCATTCGGATTAATAGTTGCTGTACCACTCTTACTATCATTCCCACCAACTTTATCACATTTTTCTTCACCATACCCACTTGGATCATAGTACACCACCGGATTATTCTTACAGTACGCATACAGATTCAGCCCGTCCCCGCGGTACACATCCTCCTGCACAAACCTTCCAATCACCGGATTGTAAAATCTCGCCCGCAGATAATACTGCCCGCTGGTCTGGTCATACTGCTGTCCCGTGTAGAGGATTCTGTTGTGGAACTCTTCCCTACTGTTTTGGAGCACGCCAAACGCATCGTACTCGTACCGGTTTTTTATCTCCCCGCTGCTTCCCGTGATGTAGGCAGTGCTGTTCTGCTCGTCCAGATGGTAGTAGTGTGATAACCACTCTTTTCCCGGTTCCAGCCTGCTGCTACTCCGTAGCCCGGAATATAACGGCTTATGGTATCGCCGTCTTGAATGCTCTCTGCTAGGAGTTCCCCGTTATGGTACGAAAAACTCGTGACTGTTCCGTTTTCCACTGTCCCGGCACGCAGATACTCTGCATCATACCGGTTTTCCAGATGCTTTCCGTTGGGCATGGTCACGGCAGTCTGCTGATGAAACGCATTATACGAAAATACCTCTGTTCCCTCTGCCCCGGCTGCTTCCAGCAGGTTTCCCTGCTTGTCATAGCGATCTGCCGTTTTATCTTTTTCAGAAAAGCGGCAGATTAACTGGTTTTTCCGGTTATAATGATACTCCTCCGTTCCGTTTTTATCCAGCTTTTTCAGGCGGTTTCCGCAGAAATCGTAAGAATATGCGGTTTCCTCCCCATCCCGGCTCTCACTTGTCAGACGATCCATAGAATCATAACGGTAGGATACCGCCAAATCCGTCAGACTGTCACCGGAAAGTATGCATTTCCCCGTTTTCAGGGTTCGGTTTCCGTTCAGGTCATATTCATACCATAGGTCAGAGATAGTTTCCCCGTTTTCCCTCTGGAAATGCAGATGGATCATATTCCCATCCGTATCGTATTCATAGCGGGTGCAAAGACCATTACCGTGCCGGATCTCCTTTAACTTTCCTCCCGGTGTATGGGCATACGCTGCCAGCATATTTCCATTTTCATCCCTCATACCGGATAAATTCCCACGCCAGTCATACTCATAAAACACCGGCTTTCCGCTGGCATCCGTCAGGCTTTCCAGACTGCCGTCTGAAAAATAGGTGCAGGAAACAAGCGTCCTGCCGGACTCTGACTTTTTCAGCAGCTTCCCATCAGGGCGGTACTCATATGTGTAGCAGAAGCCTCCCGCCACCGCTTTCCTCACATTGCCTGACGCGTCGTATTCAAAACATCTTGTGACACGGTTCTCCCCGTTTCGGTCCGTTCCGGTCTCAAGCACCGGATTCCCGTCCACGTTGTAGGTGGTGAGGACTTCATTGCCGTTGCGGTCCACATGGAGTACCATGCGCCCGTCACGGTCATACTGGAAGGTCTCGCTGTTGCCCTCCTGGTCGGTGATCTCGCAGACCTTTCCCTGACTGTTGTAGCGGTAGGTGATCACGCCGCCGTTGGCATCCCTGGTACTGGTGACATTGCCTGCAAAGTCATTATAATATCAACCGCCCCACATATGTTCAAATACTAATCCTTCTATATTCATACCTTCAATATAATTTTTAAATTTATCTGTACAAAATATATGACCTATCGAATAGTTTTTAATTTTAAACAAAATTTCATTTTCAACTTTACTTTTCTTAAAAACAAAGTTCTCTATTTTTTGGATTTTCTCTTTATTCCCTTTATAAACACGATATTTCATCTTCTGTAATTCCAAACAGCTTCTCCTGCAATCCGTTCTTGAGCAGCAGATTGCGAAAACGACCAAGGGTATCTCCGTCCGGAACCTGATTACTGGAATCGATGCCGCAGAAATCCGAAAACGCACGGCTGTCGATCACTTCTGCTACGGTTGCCTCATCACTCAGGTCATACAGATTTTGCAGCAAGTACAGTCGCAGCATGGTCTCCAGCGGATAGGGTTTGTTGCCGCGCTCTCCTTTGTAATAGCACGGCTGGATCAGGCATAGCCATTCCTTCCACGGGACGATCCGTTCGATCTGAGTCAGAAACTCTTTCTTTTTTTTCCGCACCTGCGCCAACTCATCGCTGAATGCGGAAATCGTCATCTGCTTATCCATAATGCTATTATATCACATCCTGCCGTTCCTGGCACTTTTTGTGCGGTGTTGCCTTAGATTAACTTAATGACATTGCGCCGAAGCGTCCCTTTTTTCGTCCTTTATGATTCGTTTTCCGCAATGGTACGCCGCAAAAGATTCATTTCGGCTTCATAGCCGTAATCCTCTTTTTCGCTGCTCTCCTTTGCCAATTCCAACGCCTGACGGCATAGATCCAAACCGGCTTTCTTTGCCCTGCGGCCGCCGATACCCAAAAGCTTGCAGCGCGCCAAGCGCATTTTGCATTTCACACTGCCCAATTTCTCGCCAGTTTCATAGCAGCGGCGCGCTTCCTTTCCGTCCTGCGCAACGACGACGCCGTTTTCATAAAAACGCCCCAACGCCCACCAGGCGCTGTCGTCATTCCCATCGGCAGCTTTGCGGTAATGGGCATACGCCTCAGACAGCTTCCCTGCCTGCTCCAAATGCCATCCCATGTTGTAATCCGCCATGGCTTCGCCCAGCTCCGCCGCGCGGCGATACCATTCCATGGCCGTTTCCAAATCCCGCGGCACGCCCCGTCCCATCGCATAACATTCGCCCAAGCTATTCATGGCAGCCGGGTGGTTCTGCTCTGCTGCTCGTTCGTACCAGCAAATTGCCTTTTTCATATCCTGTTCCACGCCTTCGCCGTAGTCGTAATGCCAGCCGAGATTATGCATGGCATCAGCATTTCCGCCCTCGGCGGCAGCAGTATACCAACGGATCGCTTCCGTCATATTTTGCTTCACGCCTTCGCCGCGCTCGTAGCAGTATGCCAGACTATGCATGGATTGCAAATTACCACACTGTGCGCCCTGCTCATACCATTTTACGGCTTCCTGCCAATTCTGCTCCACGCCATATCCCCTTTCATAGCACCGGCCAAGATTGCACATGGCATCGCCGTTGCCGCCTTCGGCACTGCGGCGATACCAGTAAAGCGCCCTTTCTTCGTTCTGTTCCACGCCTTCGCCGCGCTCGTAGCAGCATGCCAGATTATGCATGGATTGCAAATCGCCACACTGTGCGCCCTGCTCATACCATTTTATGGCTTCCTGCCAATTCTGCTCCACGCCATGTCCCTTTTTATAGCACCAGCCCAGATTGCCCATGCTAACCGGATAGCCGCACTCCGCACCTCTGCGATACCAGGAAAAGGCCTGCTCCCAACTCTGCTCCACGCCGCAGCCCTTTTCATAGCACCAGCCCAGATTATGCATGGATTGCAAATTGCCACACTCCGCACCTCTGCGATACCAGGAAAAGGCCTGCTCCCAACTCTGTTCCACGCCGCAGCCCTTTTCATAGCAGTATCCCAGAACCGCCATTGCCGCGCTCACGCCACTCTCTGCCGCCTCGCGGAACCAATGCACAGCATGCTCCCTGTTTTGCTCCACGCCGTCGCCGTATTCATAGCATACGCCCAGACGGTACATACCTTCACCGTAACGCTGATACGCCGCCGCGCGCACCCAGTACACGGCCTCGGCAGCGTCGGCTTCCACACCGATCCCGTCGTGGAAGGCGCGGGCGAGCAGCATCTGTCCGCGGGGCGAACCGTATTCCGCCGCCTTGCAGTATAACTCGGCAGCCTTTTCCGCATCCGGAGCCGTGCCGATGCCGTATTCATAGCACACGCCCAAGCAGCACACCGCATTCAGGCTCCCCATTTCCACCGCCTGCTGATAAATCCAAAAAGCCTGAACCGGATCCGCCTCCACGCCGTTTCCCTGCTCCATGCAGATGCCCAGATTGCATACGCCCCATGCGCTGCCGAGATATGCAGCTTTCCGAAAACAATCCACCATGCGCTTTTTATCCGATGCCTCTGCATCCCAAAGGGTGTTGCCTAAAGCCGTCCAATCATCTCCGGTCATATCGGCCTCGTTGGCGCGCAGCAATTTCCGGCCGCACTGCGGGCAGCGCTCCGGCAGCTTTTCGCCTTCATCCCAATAATTACAGGTGTGATCCTCGCAGTGATAAATCATCGTTTCTAACTCCTTCCGTCTGCTGAAAAAAAGCAGCGCGTTACACTATTTTCCATAGTATAACACGCTGCTTCAAAAAAGGAAAGACCGATCGGTCAGTCCTCGTTGCCGAAGAACTTAGTATCAGAAGAACCGCAGCTTCCAATATCTATAACTGCGGAGCGGGTATTAAGCTGACTGCAGATATCCTTGGTCATGAGTCGCTGGATTCCACCACGCATTATGTGCGTGTAGATTTTACCGCGCTGAGAGAGATTTGCCACGAATGGCTCGGAAAATGCAGCTCATTAAGCCGTCCTCAAAGTATGTTTCAGCATTTGATTCTGAGACACAATGTATTCAAGGCAAATTCTACCGCAATGCACACGACAGACCGGAACCCTACATTTATTCAGAGAATGAAGTGCTGATGCTTATGAACGAATGTGATCGTTTATATTCACCTGACGGGATCCGTGCTCGTACCATAAAATGTATCATCGGACTTCTGTGGGCAACAGGAATGCGTCCTTCCGAACCAGTGAATCTGATACGAAAGGATGTGGATTTAGCGCATGCGTGTATTACGGTTCGTGAAACCAAGTTTGCGAAGGAACGTATTATCCCGGTTTCAACATCAGTGATTCAGGCACTTGAGGAATATATGGCAATACCGCACAACTGCTACGATACGCATTACCAGGCGGCCATTTTGTAAGAATCCATTAGGTCGCCCGTGCTTTTGCTCGCAGGAGCGCACTGATTCAAGCTGCCAGGCAGGGTCTGTCAGCCAGGATCAGATTCGCTAACGCGAACATGATATTGAATTTGGCTCTCTGCTTTTCGAGTCCTCGGTATCGTGTTTTTCGGAAACGCAGTTGTTTCTTGACGACACCGAATACGTGCTCCACTTTGGCGCGGACAGAGGACTTTGCGTGTTCTGCTTTCTTTGCGGCATACTGACCGCTTTTGCTCAGCTTTTTCACTTGGGATGGACGGCGGTTGATTCTGTATTTGATCTTGCGACCAGCCTTGTTGCGGATGATCGCATCGCCGCGCTTTTCTGCTCCGAGGTAACCGCTGTCGCCATATACTTCATCTTCATCTCCGGTCAGCAGCTTGGATGTTTCTGTGGCATCATGGACATTCGCTGCTGTTGCCTCCACGGTATGAACCAGTCCGCTGTCCCTGTCAACGCCGATATGTGCCTTATAGCCGAAGTGCCATGCATTGCCTTTCTTCACCTGATGTGCATCCGAGTCCCGCTTCTTTTCCTTGTTCTTGGTGGAAGAAGGGGCGGAAATAATGGTGGAATCCACGATCGTTCCCTTTTTCAGGATGAGACCTCGTTCCATAAGTGCGGCAACCACCTGAGAGAACAGCTTCTCCTGCAATCCGATCTCATCATATGAAATCATTATTCAAAAACTGCCCTGCCGCTCATCGAATAAACTGATTCTTGAGTATCAGAAATTCTTGTATTTGTTTCATAATATAGAAGAGAATTGCTCTGGCTTCAAATTCTTCCCGCGTCTGTGGCAATGATTCCTTCTTCATCTGTGAAAATATCATTTCCAATTGTACGAGTAATTCTGTGCAATCATTCTCTCTATGATATTCTGCCTCTATCTGGCTGATAAACTGTGCAACACTTTGGGTTTGCTGTGGTAATACCCGAATCATTGTAATACTTTGATAGATATTTCTAAGCACACGACTCTGATTTTCTCTCATTTTGATGTAATCAATTTCCTGCTGGTTTTCACCCCATAATGTATTATTCCAATTACGCAATGCACAGTTCTTAGCACATTCAATCTTGTCTTCCAGAAGTTCAAAACAATCCTGCTTGTAGAGCTGTCTGTCTTCTATGCTTATATCGTGAGACATCCGATGTAAAATTCTCCTGATTTCTTCGTCAACTTCCAGGGATAATCGATTAAATTCTTCTTCAGATCTATGAAGATGCAGATTAATAAGAATACCGCAGGCTGTTCCTATGGCAAATAATAATATTTCATTTATAATTACCGGTACTTCAATACTCTGTTTTGTAAGAAAATGAGAAATCAGCACCGAATCCATTGCAATCGCTTCCGGCCAATTGGCATTCAGACAAATCAACGTAAATAAAAATAAATATAATGTGAAAGAAGCAATATGGAATCCCAGAAAATAAAAACATAAGACAGCAAGGAGCAAAGCGCAGGCAAAAGCCACTCCTCTGTTCCACGCAGTCTTAAAAGTTTCTTTCTTAGTATTCTGAATGCTGAGAATTGTAATAATCCCGGCAGTTACCGCATATTCCAAATTTAAAAGTTCTGCAAACAGAATAGCTGCCACTGCCGCAAACGCTATCTTTATTGTTTTACCTAAAACAGCCTTATTCATACTTCTTTCCTTTGGTAAATCCTCTTCCTCGGACTTCTTTTACCTGTCCGATCATAATAAAGGCATCCGGATCGATCTCCTGTACCATTTCGTTGATTGCAAATAATTCTCTCTGGTTGACTACTGTAAGAATGGCATACATTTCTTTTCTGGTGTATCCGCCTTCTACTTCAAACAATGTAGTTCCACGATCAAACTGTGTTGCAATTTGCTTATTGATTTCCTCATATTTTTCACTGATAATCTTAATCTGAACTTTGCTTTTACCGGCTACAAGAAGCTTCTCCAGAGTATAGGAATAGATACATACCAGCAAAATACCATACAATACCTGCTGCCTGTCAGATATGCTCATCTGAAGCAATAAAATAAGAACATCAAATCCGTATAACATAGCAGCTACCGGTAATCCTGTCTTTTTATGAATAATAAGCGGAGGAATGTCCATACCTCCGGTGGATGCGCCTGCCTGAATAACTAATCCTATTCCAGCACCTATCAGCAATCCGGCAAATACTGTACAGAGCATGGGATCTGTAGTCAGAACGCCAACTCTTGTGGAGAGCATTTCTCCTATTCTTAAAAAGAAAGGGTATACAAAGGTACTGACCAGCGTTGTCATGGCGAATTTTTTTCCAAGGAATAATGCTCCCAGAATAAACATGGTCACATTAAAAATAGTTACAAAGGTACTGATCTGCAAGCCTGTATAGTGCTGGACAAAAATCGCAATTCCTGTCGTTCCTCCTGTAATCAGTCCTATAGGAAGTATAAAAAAGGCGACTGCCAGAGAATACAAAAAATTACCAAATAAAATAATACTTAAATTATAAATCTTTTTCTTCATGTTACTTACTGTACCTTCCGCTAAAGATAGTTATTTTAGAAATAGTCCGAAATATATGGCACCTGCTGCTCAATTGCATCTTCCAGCATATCTATTACAGCTCCGTTCGCCTGTAATCTGCCGATTTTAGCCAAATAGTCCGGTCTTTTATACCCCATCAGCATAGTCGTCATTGTCTGGATGCTGATAACGTCTTCGCATTTTTCAGAAATCCTTGATACTTCACCATGCCCATCTCTGGATATCTCCAGTAAAAAAGTGCCCTGGTTGCATTCCATAATAGGATCCGTGAGTGTGAATTTCCATTCTCTGTCCGTAATATCAGGTTTAAAAGGATAACGTGAGATAAACGCAGGAAAATCTACGATTCTTCCCATATAATAAGGAGAAATCACTTCTTTGATGCTTGCGTCTTCTAACAGAAAAGCCAATGGTTCGTCTGTGTATGTATCGCCTTCCACCTGATCAATCATGGAAAAATGCGCAGATACGAAATTCCATAATCCGGTTCTTGCTTCTTCATTATTGAAAATCATGTCTTTAATATGAAAGATTTCATTTTCAATCCAATAGATAATATACCCATCCGGTTCGTCTTTTTCATTATAATATATTGCAGCCATAATATCGTCCGAATCCCAGAGCCAGTATTCATTCCATGCCAGTTCATCACGCAATATTGCACCATGTGTATGAGCTGCATAACGTTCATATGTCTTCTTCAGTTCCACACTGTCTGTTTTTACACGGCGTACATCTCCTGAAACCTGACGGTTCTTTGGCAGCTGATAATCTTTAATTTCATAGGAAATTTTATCTGAGATAAGCTCCCAGCCTTTTCTTCTGTAAAAAGGAATTGAATACGGATAAAGATAACAGATATACTGCCCTTTCTTGCGCATGTCCTTTAATGCCTGCTCCAGAAGCTTGTGCATGAGCCCCATATTGCAATACTCAGGGTAGGTTCCTACTCCGGTCAATCCGCCCATAGAATAGGTCACTCCAAATATCTTGACCTGCATTGGATATATTGCCACCTGAGACACCAGATTGTCATCATCGAACCAGCCGATAACATCTGCCTTCTGCATGGTCGGGAACTTTGCCCGGATGATTTCTTTCTCCTGCCATCCAATAGAGCTCAGTTCATGCTCCGTAACCTGAAAAACATATCGAAGCAGTGCATTATACTGTTCCATATATTCACTGCCTACTGGTTTCATTTTAAGGTTCTTTTTATTCATCATACTTATTTCTCCGAATCGTTTTCATAAGTCTTCGTTTTCATTATTTGTCCAAATTACTATAGCATGTTTTCTATAAATATTCCATACCCACTGGTAGAATCATTCACCAGTACATGCGTCACTGCCCCTATGATCCTGCCATCCTGTATGATGGGTGCTCCACTCATTCCCTGCACGATTCCACCGGTAAGCTGCAGCAATTCTTCATCCGTAACAGTTAAGGCAATCTGTCGATTCAGGTTCTCTGCATTAGGCATCAGTCTGGTAATCCTTACATCATAATATTTGGTCTGTCCATCAATGTTACACAGAATCTGCGCATCTCCTTCTTTCACATCCTGCTTTAGTCCGACCGGCAGCGCCTGTGTGGTTATACTGTCTGCAAAAGCCTGGGATGCCACGCCGTAGATTCCCTCTTCCGTATTGCTCATAATGACCCCTGAGACCTGCTCCGGCTGATATTCAATGATTCCTGTAAGTTCCCCCGGTGTTCCTCTCTCCCCTTTTCTGATTGCAACGATCTCTGTATGATACAAAAGACCGCTGCCAAGCTGTAGAAGCTCTCCCGTATCTGTATCGTTGATTCCATGTCCAAGTGCTCCAAAATGAAGCTCTTCATCCAAAAAAGTCATGGTTCCGATTCCCTGTGCACTGTCTCTTAACCAGGTTCCGATCTTATACACTCCATTCTGATCCTGCATGGGACTGATTCTCACCTGAATTATCTTTTCATTACGCGATACCTGTAATACAATATCCCTGCCGCTTCCATTTTCCACATATTCCTTGATCTGTCTCTTACCGGTAACTGCCACTCCATCCATTGCCATTACATAATCTCCAGCCTGTAATTTGTATACGGATGGAGACTGTTCCTGCCCTTGAGGTCCTTCAAAAGTTCCCGTATCAATTACCAGTACCCCCTGTGTCTTCATGTAGATTCCAATAGGCTGTCCTACAGGTATTAATCGGGTATTTTCAATTACTTCTATATCTATGCTTTTAAGAGGAAGTACTCCAAAAAGCCTGAGTTCCATCTGACAGGTATCAGGACTTTCTCCTGCAACAATAGTCACTGGCTGGTTCAGTGCAATTACCTTATCTGAGTCCACATTCAACACACCGGAAGCCGGAACTTTCAGATCAATCCTTTGACTTGTCCCAGCCTGAATCCGTATGATATTAGGTATTTTCTGTTCATAGTAGCTGTATGATGCCCACAAAAACATTCCCAGGGCAAAGCCCAGAAATGCATAGAGAAACAACTGATACCGACGTTTTCTCCGTTCAGATACTCTCATATTTTTCACAATTAATCATGCCCTTCTTCTATTTATAGCCTTATAGCCTCCAAATCCGAAGGCATTTTATTCTGATTGAATTATCAATGTATAGTATATGGGTTTTCCTTAAAAATACTTATGTCAAAATCTGTTATTGTTGTCTGAATATTAACATGATATAATTATTTTATCTGACATTATGCGAATTATTTTTTACTGTAAAAGAAAGGGCATTCAATTATGTTTCATTCTACAGTTTCAGGACTTCCAGATTTGAAGTCTTTTCATGAATTTACTTATAAAATGTGGTCATCTGCACAGGATGATCGTTTTGCCATGCTCTTTCTTCGTATCAATGCCGGCAAAAAGAGTCTTACGGCTTCTTTTCTTGCTGATTTTGTCCAAAATATAATACGAGGCAAAGAATATGTATTATCTTCGTGTCAGATAGAAGTGGATGCTTTTCTGGTTCTGGTAGACTTGGAACGTCTTCCTCTTAATCAATTACACGACAGATTAAAAGCTGATTTCACAGGCTTTCTGTATTATTATGATTATGTAATATATATTGGTGTTAGCTTTGCCACTTCCAGGCTATCTTCTATTCAGGAATGGGAAGCTATGGCAAAAACAGCCTGCGAAGCTGCCTGTATGCATGGGGCTTCTTCTAAGGTATCTCTTATGTTTTACCGGGAAACATTAAATACACAGCATCAGGAGCATCGTATTCTTCCTTTATTTGACAGCCTGTTATCTCATCATCATCTTGTCATTTATCTACAGCCAAAATACAGGCTTGGTCAATCGTCTCCCATCGGTGCTGAGGCTCTGGTTCGAATTCTGGATACAAATGGACATTTGCTGAATCCCGCTTCCTTTTTACCGACTCTTGCAAAATATGAGCTGGACAACCAACTGGATCTTATGGTGATGGAAAGTGTTTTGAAGTGTTTACATACCTGGGATACATCTGGACTGACGCTACTGCCTGTCAGTATTAATATGTCATCAGGGAATTTTATCAACTCTGATTTTATGGATATTTTCCTGAAAGTGATGGATAAATATGAATCTGTACGACATTTTCTTGGTTTTGAGATAGGCGCTGCTGATTTTTATTCCAGTCCAAATAATATGGAGTCCATGATTCACATGTTGCATGACTTAGGCAGTAGCGTCAGTCTGGATGGACTGGGAGGCGATGCACTTCTAATGAGTCAATTGGAAATCCCACCTGTGGATATGGTTAAATTCCATCGGCATTTCCTGCTCACCGGAATGAAAAATGCAAACAACCGGATACTCTTTGAAAAAATGGCAGAAATATTCAATGCCTGCAATATTCCCGTCTTATGTGAAGGAATCGAGACTTTAAAAGAAGCTCATTTTGTGCAGGAATGTGGCATTTCTTATATGCAGGGATTCTACTATGGACGCCCTGTTCCTTTTGATATCTTTGAGAAAAAATATATGATACCGCAGCCTGCTTATCTGGCATTTCACACACAATAAAAGGAAGTCGTTTCAGACTTCCTTCTTTAATGCTGCTGTATGCAATAATTCCCTGGCATTCTCTCTGACAGTATCTGTAATCGTCTCTCCGCCGAGCATTCTCGCCAATTCTTCCACAACTTCTTCTTGTGGCAGACGGGTGATTCCTGTTTCTGTTTTCTGATTTACTGCCTGTTTGGCTATTCTGTAATGTGCATCTGCCATGGCTGCTATCTGAGGTAAATGTGTAATGCAGATAATCTGATGGCTTCTGGATAAGACACCTAATTTCTCTGATACTTTCCAGGCAGTCTTACCACTGATTCCTGTATCAATCTCATCAAATATCATAGTTGGAATCCTGTCTCTTGATGCCAGTACAGTCTTAATGGCAAGCATGATACGTGACAGCTCTCCGCCGCTGGCTACGCTGCCGAGACTCTTCATTGGTTCTCCCGGATTGGTAGATATCATGAATTCTACATCATCATATCCATTAGCAGCATATTCTTCTTTATGTCGTACCTGTATCTCGAATTTTACTTCCAGGAAATTCAGGTCTGTCAATGCCTTCACCATATCTCCTGCAAGCTTCTTTGCTTCTTTCTGTCTGATAGCAGATATCTTACTGCACAGTCTCTCAAGCTCTTCCTTCTGCCTGGCAAGCTTATGCACAAGCTGCTCTCTGTAAGCATCCATATTCTGCAGCTTCTCTATACGCTGTGCCTGCTGCTGCTGATATTCCAATACAGCCTCTATTGTTCCACCATATTTTAATTTCAAATGATTTAACAGATTCAGGCGTTCCTGCGTCTGCGCAAATACTTCACCGTCAAATTCCATATCTGCCAGATATTCTGCAATATTTCGGTTAAAATCATTTAAAAGACCATCTATCTGTTCCAGTTCGGTTACGAGCGACTTCGCATTGTCATCATATTCTTCAATACTGCGCAGCTCTCTCACTGCTCTTCCCACTGCATCAGCCGCCGTCTGATCCTCACCGTCTCCTGTCAGTTGATAAGCTCTGGAAGCTGCCTCTACAATCTGTCTGCTATTGGACATACGTCGGTAGGAAGTCTCCAGCTCGTCATCTTCCCCAACGTGCAGAACTGCCTCTCCAATCTCCTGGTATTCAAACTCTGCCAGTGATAACTCCTTCGCACGTAAGCCTTCATCCATTCCAGTCTCTTCAATCTCTTTTTGAAGAGCTGTATATGTGTGATATTTCTGCTTCAGATCCTGTTTCAGTCGCGCAAGCTCCTCTCCTGCAAAAGAGTCCAGAATCTCCATATGATTCTTCTTATACAGAAGTGACTGGTGCTCATGCTGCCCGTGAATATCGATCAACAACTCGGAAAGTTCCTTTAACTGTCTGGTAGTTGCCGTCTCTCCACCAATCTTACAGATGCTTCTGTTGGGCTGGATTTTTCTCTGTATAATGATGATTCCATCCTCTTCTACAGGAATCTCCAATTCATGAATCTGTTCCAGCAGTTCCTGATCTGTTACTTGAAATACCAGCTCGACCAACGCATACTCTGCGCCGTTACGAATCATATCCTTATCCGCTCTGGCGCCCAGCGCAAGATTAATAGAGCCGATAATAATAGATTTACCAGCTCCAGTCTCACCACTCAGTATATTCAATCCCTCTGCAAAATTGACTTCTGTCTCCTGAATCAGAGCCAGATTCTTCACATGTAAGCTTATCAGCATACTTTGTTACCCTTCTAAAATCTCATTGATCTTGTCTATAACTACTTTCGTTTCATCTGTAGATTTGATTGCAGCCATAATTGTATCATCACCTGCAATACAGCCTACGATCTCTGGAAATTTCATGGCATCCAGCGCTGCTGCTACTGCCATCGCCATACCCTGTACTGTCTTAATGACAAGAATATTCTGCGCCATGTTCATGGATACAAAACCATCACGAAGCACGCGAATATATTTATCCCCCAAATGACTGTCATCATTCTTGAGAATAATATATTTCTGCTTACCATTGCCTGTTGCAATCTTAGACAATTTCAGTTCACGAATATCTCTGGATACTGTTGCCTGTGTTACTTCAAAGCCTTCTTCTTTCAGATATGCAGCCAGTTCTTCCTGTGTCTCAATATCATACTTATTGATCAGGTCAACTACTACCTCATGTCTCTGCCTTTTCATTCTGTTACCAAACCTTTCATACGACTCGCATCTTCTTCTGCAAGGTATCCAAAAAACTGACCTTGCTGAGCTTCATAATTTTCGTAGCTTTATCAGACCGTATGATTCTGATTTTGTCCCCTTCGTTAAGATTCACCGGATGTCTGCCATCAAAGCTGGCATCTACTTCCTGTTCCTCATCCTGCTTGAATCTTCCTATCTCTACATCAATTACATCATCCTCGGAAAGAATGATGGTTCTGTCATTGACAAGTGTATGGGAACAGACCGGTGTCATCAGAATTAATCTCGCCTTGGGCTCTACTATAGGCCCTCCTGCGGATAAATTATATGCTGTAGAACCAGTAGGCGTAGAGATAATCATACCATCTGCATTATACGTACTTAACAACTGTCCATTAACATAGATATTAAAATTGATCACATGAAGAGCACCTTTTCTGGTGATAACGATATCGTTAAGGGCAATCATCGGTGCCATACTCTCTCCGGCAATAACAGGAATACCACTTAACATCATTCTGCTCTCTACTTCATATTTGTCTGCGATCAGACTATCCAGCGCTGTCTCGATCTGATCCTGCTCGACCTCAGCCAGATACCCCAGTGTTCCCAGATTTACCCCGATCATGGGGATATGTCTGCCAAGGTATTCTCCTGCCGCACGAAGCATAGTGCCATCACCGCCCAAAACAATGATACCCTCTACTGTACCATCTACCTGATCCTTACAGATGCAGCCACGTTCTTCCAGATAATTGCGTATATAAGCTGTAGTCTCTCCACCTGTATCTTTCAACAGATTTGTATAAATATGAAATATTTTCATCTGTGCTCCTATGTTAACGTATAGTTCTATTGTATCATAATTTCAGAAAAATTCTACTAAAACATTAGATATCTAATGTTTTATGTGCATTTTCTACCGTTTGTGCAATCAATTGACTATATTCTTCATGAGGAAGTCTTTCATGTTCTCTGGGTTCGGAAGCTTTATATATATGCAATAAATATTCAATATTTCCTTCCGGTCCACGAATAGGAGAGAAATCCAGATGCAGAATCTCAAATCCAATGCTGACAGCATAATCCATGACCATCTCAATTACTTCACGATGTACAGACGGTTCTCTGACTACACCCTTCTTTCCTACTTTCTCTTTTCCTGCTTCGAACTGTGGTTTGATCAGGCATACCATCTGTGCGTCTGTCTTGAGCAGATTGTATGCCGGTCCCAGAATTTTAGTCAACGAAATGAAAGATACATCTACAGATGCAAAATCCAGATCATCCTGAATATCCTCTCTGACCATGTATCTGAAGTTTGTCTTTTCCATACAGACAACACGTTCATCATTGCGAAGTTTCCATGCCAGCTGTCCGTGTCCAACGTCTACAGAGTATACCTTCACAGCGCCATTCTGAAGCATACAGTCCGTGAAGCCTCCTGTAGAAGCGCCAATATCCATGCACACTTTACCTTCCAGCGATATATCAAACTGCTTCATAGCCTTGGCTAACTTGAGTCCGCCTCTGCTGACATAAGGCAAGGTATTGCCCCTTACCTCGAGATTTGATATTTTGGTCTCGTCGAACATGGCACCTGCCTTGTCCTCTTTCTGGTCGTTTACATAGACGCAGCCTGCCATGATTACTGCTTTTGCCTTTTCCCGTGATTCTGCCAGTCCTCTGCGTACCAGCAGCACGTCCAAACGTTCCTTCATTTATCCTTTAGCCTTTCTTCTATTGTCCACACAGCACTTCTTCAATTCTTCGCTGTATGGAATAAGCATCTATTCCTACTTCTTCACGTAATATATCTACATTGCCATGTTCCACATACTCATCCGGTATACTAATGGTAAGAAGGCTTCCCTGATATCCGCTTTCATCCAGATATTCTCTGACTTTCTCACCAAAGCCCCCGCTGGCTACATTCTCTTCCATGGTAACGATCAGGGAATGATCTTTCACCGCTTCGTTAAGAATCTCCGTATCAATGGGCTTCACGAATCTGGCATTGATAATACTGCACGCGTATCCCTTTAACTGTAATGCTTCTCTGACTGCAAGTGCGGTCTTGACCATGCTGCCAACAGCCACAAGTACGATATCTTTTTCATGATAGATCCACTCACCCATTCCCAGTATAATGGGTTCACGATGTTCTCTCAAGCCATCAAATGCCTCTCCTCTTGGATAGCGGAGTGCAATCGGTCCCTGAAAATCAATGGCAAATTTCAGCATATCCGACAATTCCCACTTATTCTTAGGAGCCATAATGTGCATATTGGGGATGGAAGAAAGATAAGACAGGTCAAAAATACCCTGATGTGTCTCACCATCACTTCCTACCAGTCCGGCTCTGTCTATTGCAAAGACAACAGGCAGATTCTGAATACAGACATCATGCAGAATCTGATCATATGCACGTTGCAGGAAAGATGAGTAAATTGCTACTACCGGTTGTAACCCGCCTGCTGCCAGTCCGGCTGCAAAAGTGACTGCATGCTCTTCTGCAATTCCCACATCAAAGAACCTGTCGGGATACATATTGTGAAAGCGCTTCAATCCCGTGCCATCCGGCATTGCTGCTGTAATGGCTACTATCTTATCATTACGGTCTCCCTGCTTACACATAACCGTAGAGAATACATCGGTATAATTAGACTTTGTTTTCTGTTTGAGAGGCAGTCCTGTCTCAATATCAAAAGGTTCAGCGCCATGGAATCTTGCCGGATGACGTTCCGCCGGGATAAATCCCTTGCCCTTATGGGTAATTACATGAACCAGCACTGCTGATTTCACTCTTTTAGCCTCTTTGAATACTTTCAGCATAGCAGGAATATTATGTCCATCTACCGGTCCAAGGTAGGTGATTCCCATATCTTCAAAAAACATGCCTGGAATTACCAGCTGTTTTACAGAGCTCTTGGCACGACGAATACTCTCTACTATCGGATCACCAATTCTTGTTTCTTTCAGGGAATTATAGATACCTTCCTTCAGATCAAGGTATTTATCAGCCGTTCTGATATTATTCAGATATTTGGAGACACCACCCACATTCTCTGAAATAGACATATTATTATCATTTAATACAATAATAAAATTGCTCTTCATACGGGCAGCATTGTTCAGGGCTTCATATGCCATACCTCCTGTAAGGGAGCCATCTCCGATCACGGAAACTACGGTATGATCCTGATGCATGATATCTCTGGCTTTTACCAGTCCTAATCCTGCTGAGATAGAGGTTGAACTGTGTCCTGTATCAAAGCAGTCGCAATCGCTTTCTTTTCGTTTGGGGAATCCGCTCATCCCACCATATTTACGCAGGTTCTCAAAGCCTGCCTTTCTTCCGGTCAGAATCTTGTGTGTATAAGACTGGTGTCCAACATCCCATACAATCTTGTCCTCCGGAAGATTCAAGCTTAAATGAAGCGCCATGGTAAGCTCCACAGCGCCAAGATTGGACCCAAGATGTCCACCGGTAACACTGATCTTGTTGATCAGAAATTGTCGGATCTCTTCTGCAAGCAGATTCCAGTTCTCCGGTGACACTTTCTTTATATCATTTTCTTTTTCTATTGTCTCTAATATCATCTGACTAACTCCTTTACAGGTCCTTGCACTATTTCTCTCTCGTTATCAGACTCGTAACCAATTCCATCAGAAAATCATTGGAATATCCTATGCTGCGAATTGTCTCTATCGCATGTAGGGATAATTCCTGCTGCTCCTTGCGTGACTCTTCAAGTCCTTTCAGCGTCACATAGGTCGTTTTGTGATTCTTGGCATCACTGCCAATGGGCTTACCCAACATTTCAAGTGTACTGGTAACATCAAGGATATCATCCTGAATCTGGAATGCTATTCCTATCTCATAAGCTGCTTTCTCTATCTGCGCTATCTCTTCCTGACTGGCACCGGCAAGAATTGCTCCTGTCATCATGGCTGCCTCTATCAGTGCTGAAGTCTTATGTGCATGGATGAACATGAGATGCCCTGCCGTTACCTGGTCTCCCAGATCCTCCGCTTCAATATCGGCTGTCTGCCCGCCGATCATGCCATAGATACCTGCCTTCTGTGCAAGTACAGATAAAGCTCTGGCTTTCTTCTCCAGATTCCCTTCCATGGTAAAGCTCTTCATGGCTGTCTCAAATGCATAATTCAATAAGCCATCCCCTGCAAGGATAGCCATTGCTTCGCCATATACCACATGTGTTGTCTTTCTGCCTCTGCGGTACTCATCATTATCCATTGCAGGAAGATCGTCATGCACCAGTGAATAGGTATGTATCATTTCAATGGCAGCCATAAAAGGCTCAATTTCTCTGCCTTTTCCGCCAAAGAGCCTGTAAGTCTCTTCCATCAGCATAGGACGAAGTCTCTTACCGCCTGCAAGTACACTGTAATTCATTGCCGCAATTACAGTCTTCTGCCAGCCTTCTTCTTTGGGAAGATATTCCTTTAATATAGCTTCTATGTGGTCTACTCTGTCTTTTAATTCCTCTTTAAAATTCATCCAGCTCACCATTTTCATTTAATTTGAGTACTTCTTTTTCAACCTTGTCAATCTTACTGTTGCAGGTCTGTACCAGTTTCATGCCTTCTTTATATACCTTAAAAGAATCCTCCAAAGAAATATCTGCATCCTCCAGCATTTCAATGGATTTTTCCAATTTTTCAAATAACTGTTCAAGGCTCATTTCTTTCGATGCCATAGTCGATCTCCTCAATCTCTAATGCCTTAGCTGATATCCTGCCATTTTGTAGATATATCTGCAGCTCATCTTCCTGCTTCACCTGTCTGATATCATGAATGACCTGCCCTTGCCTGTTCTCTACAAAAGCATAGCCCTGACTCAGTTTGTCCAAAGGAGATAAGCCTCTTAGCTGTTCTATATAAATAGCCAGCCGGTGTTTATTTGATGACAGGTTTTGCTTCATCAGATGCTCCAGCTGTTCTTCCAGATTCATCAAATGAGTCCTTTTCTCCTGTATCTGATTAACAGGACTCAGATAACGAAGCTGCATCTGATAAGATTCCAGCTGATGTTTTTCTTTTCCAAGCTTATCCTGCATACGAAAAGTCAATGTGTCCCGTACGGCTCTGATTCGCTCCATCAGCTGTTCATAATCGCATACTGCCAGCTCTGCTGCCGCCGAAGGTGTCGGTGCACGCATATCTGCCACATAGTCTATGATCGTAGTATCTGTCTCATGTCCCACTGCTGATATAATGGGAATGTGGCAATCAAAGACTGCCTGCGCTACTGCCTCTTCATTAAAAGCCCACAGATCTTCTATGGAGCCGCCGCCTCTTCCTACAATCATCGTATCCACACCAAGATGTTCCAGCGCATGAATACCTTTTATAATACTGGCTGCCGCCTGGTCTCCCTGTACAATGGCAGGATAAAGGATAATCTGAATATAGGGATTGCGCCTTTTGGCTATATTAATAATATCCCGGACTGCTGCTCCTGTAGGTGCTGTTACAACGCCCAACGTCTTAATATATTTAGGGATTGGCTGTTTATACTCCGGGGAGAACATGCCCATTTCAGCAAGTTCTTTCTTTAACTGTTCATATCTTTCATAAAGAAGTCCCTCTCCATCCAGAATAATATCTTTCGCATACAGTTGATATTTTCCATCTCTTTCATAGATGTCAACGGCACCGCCAACCACTACCCTTTGCCCTTCCTGTAATCGGAAGGCAAGACCAGACCGGTTGCCGGCAAACATAACACATGCTATGGTTCCTTTTTCATCCTTTAGTGTAAAATAAATATGCCCTGATGTATGATATTTACAGTTGCTTATCTCTCCCTTTACATATACTGAATGTAAGAGATAGTCCTGCGTGAACATATTTTTAATGTATGAATTGATCTGTGCAACTGTATATATGTTACGCATACGAATGCCTTACCTTTCCAGCATCTACACGAACTTCGCCAATACGCCGTTTACAAAACCTGCAGATTCTTCCTGTCCGAATTTCTTGGCAATCTCTACTGCTTCGTTGATTGCAACACCTGCGGGTACATCTTCATCAAATTTGATCTCATATATGGCAAGACGCAGGATAGTCAGCTCGATCTTACCCATTCTTTCTGTTGTCCAGCCCTTTGCCTCCTGGTTGATCATACCGTCTATTTCATCGAGCTTCTCCAAAATCTTATTGCTCTTCTCTGAAATATAAGTCTCATCTTCCGGCTTCATATTCAGTTCATAATCTTCAAAAAACAGCTTCTCCTGTTCAGGCAGCTCTTCCTTATCATAGAACTCTGCTCTGAATATCAATTTAAATATCTGTTCTCTAAGCTCTCTTCTGCTCATGCAATCTAACGTACCTTTCTCCTGTCCGTAAATCCAGACAGCTCTTTATTTATTATCTGCCATTTCGATGCCAACAATGCGGATGTTCACATCTGCTACTTCCAGACCTGTCATTGTCTCTATAGCGCTCTTTACCTTCTCCTGAACCTTATTGCAGGTAGCAGGAATGTTATAGCCATATTCCAGAGTTACAGCAAGATCTGCTGATACTGTCTTATCAAGAATGTCTACTTTAACACCCTTGGTAAGCTTCTTCATTCCTACTTTACCCATTAATTCGTTGGTGATGTTACCTGCCATGGCACTTACACCATCTACTTCTGTTGCAGCAAGACTTGCAATCATGGCAACTACATCATTTGCGATCTTAACAGTTCCAAACTCATCTCCGTTATCTAAAACCAATGTACCTTTTTCCAGTTCTTTTTCCATAAGTTGCGACCTCCTGTTTCTTTTCTTATCATTATACCCTTATTTCATGGTTTTGCCTACTCAAATTATATGGTTTTCTCAGATCCAAAAACTGAGTGTCAATTGTGTCTCATTCATTGTATAGGAGATGGAATTTCCATCTGCCTGTAAAAAGCGAAAGACTTCCTGTTCGTCAATCAGTTTTCCTTTTATCTGTGAATATACCTCTGTATTACTGCATTTCATTGTAATATATCCGGTCTGACTCTGCCGTGCCTTTTCAAAAATCCATTTTATCCGGTCTTCATTATAAGCATCCAGATACAGTCCTTCACGCACATAGTAATTGTCTGCATCCGCCGTACACTCCGGTAATGGTATACTCTCATCCAGTTGATGTGTCTTCTCCAGTTCCTGTGTAGTTACAAGAAAATAATCATAGTTAATGGAAGGAATCCTGACATTTTCTGTGCTCTCTTCTGCCTTGCTGTAAGAAGCATCTCCCCAGGTCGGGTCCAGATAATAGTACGCACCATCTGCCAGTACCAGATCCCAGGCATGTCCTTCTCCATTGGTCTGTCCTGTGACAAGTAATGTCTGTATGCCTTCTTTCTGAAGTAAATACTGCATTGCCTTGGCATAACCCTGACAGACTGATCTACCATCCAGAAATACAGATTGGATATTCTGGTTGTTCTCCGTATTACTGTCATATTCCGTCGCTATAATCAGGGAATCATAAAGATATCTGATGATTGTATACTGATCCGTAATCTGGGCAAGCGGTGCTGTCATCTGCTCTGCCACAGTCTCTATACGCTGTATCGTCTGCTGCACATCCTCCCAGGTCATTGTATAGGTTCCTGTAAATGTAAGCTTCGTCAGGATATCTCCTGTCGTATACTGCGTATATTGGTATCCCTCTACATAGAATAATTCGGGATGATCTGCCAGAACATATTGAAATACGGTATTCAATTCATCAATATCCAGGGTAGATACTGCTGTATCTGTCTCCATTCTCTGTAGAGATCTGTATATCTCCAGATACAGCTTCTGTCCTTCCTTATCCAGCGTATGATATGCATAATATATAGACGGCAGTTCTTCTAAAGTCTCTTCACTCTCAGGCATGTCAGTTTCTGTTGTCTGCTCAGACTCTATTGTTTCTGTATGAGCATCCTGAACCTGTTGAATATATCCACCTATATCTCCCAGTCCCTGTTCTATCTCCTGCTCTGAACATCCTGAAAAAAGGGATATGATCATGATTGACAATAAAATGACTACCGCTCTTCGTTTAACCACGTCCAAACTCAGATAATACCAGCCCCTTATTTCTGTCTATTGTCATACCGATACTCCACTGATTTACAAATAAAAGTAATGGATTACCCTTCAGATCCTGAATCTTCTTCATATCTGAAGTTCCGGTCAGCTTATTCATATCGATTTCATCTTTGTTCTCGATCCAGCGAATATATTCATATGGAAGTGGTTCGAGACGTATCTCTACATTATATTCATTCTCCAGTCTGTATTTTAAAACATCGAACTGCAGTACACCTACTACACCTACAATGATCTCTTCCATACCTGTATTGAATTCCTGGAAGATCTGAATCGCACCTTCCTGTGCAATCTGATTAATACCTTTTACAAACTGCTTACGCTTCATGGTATCCAGCTGTCTTACACGGGCAAAATGCTCCGGTGCAAATGTAGGGATTCCTTCATAACAGATATTGTCCTTAGGCATACATACGGTATCTCCAATTGAGAAAATACCCGGATCGAAGACACCTATAATATCGCCTGCATATGCTTCGCTCAGTATCTTACGTTCATCTGCCATAATCTGCTGTGGCTGGGAAAGGCGCATGATCTTGCCACCCTGCACATGCTTTACTTCTTCACCGGCATCAAACTTACCGGAGCAGATACGCATGAAGGCGATTCTGTCTCTGTGCGCTTTATTCATATTTGCCTGAATCTTGAATACAAAAGCGGAGAACTGGTTGTCCACAGGATCAATAGTCTGTCCCTGCGAGATACGTGGAAGCGGTGTCGTTGCCATCTTCAGGAAATTCTGAAGGAATACTTCTACGCCAAAGTTGGTAAGTGCTGAACCGAAAAATACAGGTGTCAGCTTACCTCGCCTTACTTCGTCCAGGTCGAATTCTGCACTGGCGCCATCAAGAAGATCGATCTCATCTCTTAATGTAGTCAATGCCTCTTCTCCAAGCGTAGACAACAGCGTATCTTCATCATCCATGGAAATAACGGTTGTCTCGCCTTCCTTTGTACCTTTCTCTGTGTCAGAAAAAGTCAGTACATGATTCTCATGTCTGTCATATACTCCCTTGAAACGCTTACCTGAACCGATAGGCCAGTTGACCGGACAGGTTGCAATTCCAAGTTCCTTTTCGATCTCATCCAGTAATTCAAAGGTATCATTGGCATCTCTGTCCATCTTATTAATAAAGGTAAAGATAGGAATACCTCTCATACCGCAGACCTTGAATAACTTTCTGGTCTGTGCCTCTACACCCTTGGATGCATCAATGACCATGACTGCGGAATCCGCTGCCATCAGTGTTCTATAGGTATCTTCCGAGAAGTCCTGATGTCCCGGTGTATCCAGAATGTTAATACAATATCCATCATAATTGAACTGCAATACAGAGGAAGTAACCGAGATACCTCTCTCCTTCTCAATCTCCATCCAGTCAGACACTGCATGACGTGCCGTTGCCTTTCCTTTCACACTTCCTGCAAGATTGATTGCTCCGCCATATAATAAAAATTTCTCTGTTAAGGTTGTCTTACCTGCATCGGGATGCGAAATAATGGCAAAAGTTCTCCTCTTATTTATTTCCTCTGCAATATTACTCACTTGTATGTCCTCCGTAATTCATTTATAGCAATGACTTGCCTGCTACGCCCTGTTCAACGCCAAGATAGTGAAGAACGGTAGCTGCAATGTCTGAAAAGCTGTCTCTTGTACCGTAATTGACCGGTGCAATATTCTTACCATACATAATGAAAGGTGTATGCTCTCTTGTATGGTCAGTGGTCTTGGTATAAGCCGGATCACAACCATGGTCTGCGGTGATCATCAATACATCATCCTCACGCATTTTACCAAGAATCTCCGGTAATTTCCGGTCAAAATAAGTCAATGCCTTGGCATAACCGTCTATATCACGGCGATGTCCGTACAGCATATCATAATCGACAAGATTAATAAAGCATAAGCCGTCAAAATCTTTATCCAGGTATTCCAGTGTTCTTTCAATGCCTTCTGCGTTGCCCTTTGTATATGTGAACTCAGTAATGCCTTTTCCTGCAAAGATATCATTGATCTTACCAACTGCGATCACATCCTTGCCAGCTGCCTTAAGTTCATCCAGCATGGTATCCTTAGGCGGAAGCAGTGAGAAATCATGTCTGTTCGGTGTTCTGGTATAATTGCCTGAGGTTCCGATAAAAGGTCTGGCAATAACACGTCCTACACCATGCTCGCCCTGCAGCAGGGCTCTTGCCTGTCTGCAATACTCATACAGAGTCTCAAGAGGTACTACATCCTCATGTGCCGCGATCTGGAATACACTGTCAGCTGAGGTATAGACGATAAGCTTGCCTGTCTTCATGTGCTCATCACCATAATCCTTGATAACCTCTGTACCGGAATAGGGCTTATTGCATAATACGCCTCTTCCTGTAAGTCTGGTGAATTCATCCAGTACTTCTTTAGGGAAGCCGTTCGGATAGGTCGGAAGGGGATTCTCGGAAATCAGTCCTGCGATCTCCCAGTGACCGATTGTTGTATCCTTACCCTTTGACTTCTCTGTCATACGTGCTACTGCTGCTGTAGGATGCTCCTCCAGAACCTGATTCTGAACCTTCACACCTTCAATATTTAAAAGTCCCAGCTTCTTTAAATTGGGAATATCGAAATAAGAGCTGGTGGATACAGAGCCTATGGTATTTACTCCAAAATCGCCAAAGGATGCTGCGTCCTCCATCTCTCCTATTCCAAAACTATCTAAAACAATCAGAAAAACTCTCTTCTTCATAAGTGCTCCTTTCTACGTAACGGGTCAATACGCTACTATGACACTTTAGTATAACACAAGTCGTATAAAAAGACATCAGATTTTTGTCATTTTAAAATTATTTTACGATTTATGGTGTGGTTCCTGATACTGTGATAATAATGTTCTCTGCAGAAACATCTGTTTTTCTCTGCACAATATCCATGATCTGTGCTGTCTGCGCATCTGTAAGACTGACTGCATTCACCATGACATCCACTGTACCATTATTGATACTGACAACGGTATCTGCATAGCCTTTGGCTTCCAGAAGCATCTGTGCATCTGTCTCCTTCTGTGCCGTCTGTGTCATTGTCAGCATGCTGTCAATGGCTTCCTGCTTGGCTGCCTCAGACAGGTTCTCATTATTAATGATTTCCAGAAGTGTTGCCTTATTCTTGGCAATTGTCTGTTCCTTCAGAAGTCTTGCTCCATCCAGATTAGATACTGCCGTTGTGCTGGTAAATACTGCTTCGCCCGGAACCTCCACTTCATCATCTATGGCATCCGCAGCATCTGCTTTATCCTCTCCCTCACTTAACACACCATGATTCACAGATGTGCTGTCCACAGCCAGAGAGTCATCACTGTTACCTTCAATCTGCATGTTGCTGCTCAGATAATCCGATGTCAGTGTTGTATCATCTGTATCCATGCTGGTGATATCTGTTAAAGAACCATCTGGTTCCTCCTGTAGGGATATCGCATACATATCTTCATCTGAAATATCTGCTACATCATAAGTCAGTTCACTGTCGCTTCCATTGGTGGACAGGAAGTCTTCTTCTCCGATCTTGGCACCTGCGAAATTCAAATAGCCTGCTACAGCTATCATAATCGCCAATGCCGTAATCATAATCTGATTCTTTTTCAATAATTTCTTCATCAAAACCATATCCTTCCTATGATTTTTCTTTCCTACTCTTATCTTATTCTGTATTCCTTTCTAATAGTACCTGATTGTCTGTCCTTTTTTGTGTTTGCTGCAATGTCAGGACTTCCACCTTATTGGCTTCGATTCCATACAGCGCCATTGCTGAGCGCACAAGCTGTATCCGCACGCTCTCATTTGCTGCTCCCTCGGCTGCAATCACCATGCCTTCAATCTGTGGTTTCCTGGTCTGTGATACAAAAGGCACCTGTTCCCCATAGTTGGTGGTGGTATATACTGTAGTCTCTTCTTTTCTGGTTTCACTGGAAGACTCTGACTCTCCATCTCTGAAAGTCTCATATACCGGTGTATCTTTCTCTACAATATATTCTGGTGAAGTCTTCATATAAATCAGTACTTCTACCTGTCCTACCCCCTCGACTTTTGCAAGGAAAGTCTCCAGCTCTTCTTCCAGCTTCCTGCAGTATTGTATCTCATCCATTTCCGAATTACTGGTATTTTCAGCTTGCTCTGCTATACTCTGTGTTTGTTTTTTATTAAAATAACTATTGTTATTATTTACTGGCAGACAAATGACATAGAGTAGAATCCCTCCAAGGAACACAATCAGCATACCGTCTCTGGACAGCTTCCTATCTCCCCGTTTCACCCCCTCCAGATATTGTCGTATGCTCTTCCAGATTCTGTTCATTGTCCTGCTCCCTTCTGTCATACTCTTCCTGCGCATCCTCTATGACCCGATCTTCCAGCCATTTTGAATACTGCTCTATCTTCTCCTGTGGCAGTGTACTGTCCTCGTTCCACTTCTGCATCCATTCTGTACTGGCATAATCCACCCCCACCCAGTCATTTCGCAGTTTATCAACAAAGTTTGTCAGAATCTGACAACAGATACACAAGGTCAGCAGATACATGAACAGTTTCAGGTATTTCTGATATATACTCCCCTGTGTAATCTGCAAAAGGCATTGAAAACAAATTACCGTATAAATAAGCACCCGCATCTGTGTGACCAGTTGTTCCATAACTCCTCCCTGTTATCCTGAAGTTGCTTTGGTAATTGCCGCAATCGACACAAAAAACAGTGCCGATAAAGTAACCAGCATACGAAGCAGTAGAAATCCCGCATCTGTCAGGTACTGCGTACACTTTAACATTCGTTGACCCCCTGCAATACTGCCCAGTGCCGTTGCCAGCCTGATTGTTCCCAGTATCATGAACACCTTTAAAATCGGTATGATAATAATCAATATCAGAATAAGCAGTATAGTTACGCCAAAACTGCTCTTCACTGCATTTGCCGACATTATAGTAACACTTGTTATTGATTCTGCAATATCACCGATTCCCGGCAATGCACCAGCGCTCTTCTGCATGAATGTCAGATTTGATTTATCAATAACTGGTGTTATTATTGCTTGCAGTATGCCGCTGCCACTTACCAGTACGATTAAGCCTTTCAAAACCCAGAGAATTCCTTTCTTGATCATTTCCATGATTCCCCGAAATCTGTCTTCCCCCATCAGGCTCTCTGCCACACCGATAAGCATATATGCTTCCACTGCCGGTACACAGCCTGCCACAACAATCCCTTCTATCAGACATATAAATCCAAGAAGCAGTTTATAAAATACGGAAGCGGATAAGCCAGAACCTGCTGCCGCAATGCAGATCATATAGGATGGAATCGCAAGCTTGAGAAATTCCAGCATATGCTCCATAGTCTGCGTCACGATACTCTTGGTCTCCTGCAATGCAGTAATCAGAACCACAAGTTGACATAACAGGAAAAGAAATTCTGCCGTCTGTGCTGCGCCTGTATTCTGAAAAGCCCCTAAAAAAGAGGTAATGACTGAGCAAAGAATAAATAACACCAGTATGGAAATAAATAATTTCTTCCACTCCGTTGTATATCCCAATATATAGGTATGGATATATTTCCAGAACATCATAGGCTCCATCACCCAATTTCCCTGTAGGATCTCCTGCATCATGTCTACTATATGGACAGGTTGTCCCGGCAGCAATTGTTTCAGGAATGCGTCTATGCGTGCTGTATCAGGCAATATTTCTTCCAGGGTATTATCCCATTCCCAATTCATCCCATCATATCCTCCAGCATTTCTATCATAAGCTTCAACACTGGCAGCCCCGATACCATAATCGTAATCTTACCAAATAATTCAATATGATTACTTAAAGTTCCATATCCTGCATCTTTGCACAGATTCGCAGCAAACTCACATAAATAGGTAATCCCAATGAGTTTTAACAGTAGATTTACATACTGTCTTTTCTCCCCAAGAAGAGTATCCCACTGCTGCAGCTCCCCCATAACTGTCTCTAATACCCCCATGATACGAAGGGCAAGCAATAAACTGGTCAGTACAATTACAAATACAGCATACTCCGGTCTGTCCTTTTTCAGGATTAATGCAGCAAACAATCCGGCAGATGCCGTTATACATACCACAAACATTTTTCACACTTTCTTTATAATCCAAATAATCTCTGGATCATATCAAACAGGTCATATATATATGGAACAATCCAGGACAATACCAGAACAAGCCCTGCAAGGCTGATCAGAAAAGCATGTTCTTCCCTGCCACTATGCTTTAGCACCTGCCCCAATATGGTAATCAGTATTCCTACTGCTGCAATCTTAAAGATCAAATTCACTTCCATCAGTTCACCCGTTACAGAAACAGCACAATACAAAAGATTCCCGCCAACAGGCTAAGTGTCTGTATCAATCTGCTTCTCTCTTCTTTTCTGCACTTAATCTTTTCTATTTCTTCATCCAGATTCCCCATCAATAATCTCAGGGAAGCAATCTGCATTTCATCCTCCTCACAGCCCAGACATTCCCCTATACGAGCCAGATTGTCCATAGCAGCAGGTGGATAATACCTGCGTTCCCTTAACTTATATGTCTGTTCATTCCATAATGTATGTAAGCTTCTTCCATCTTCCTTCTTCATCTGACATGCAACCTCCAGCGTAAGACTCCGGTATGGCTCCTGCAGCTTCTCTCCTGTCTGTTCCAGTATCTCCTGTATTGGCCTATGCAGGAATGCAATTTCTCTTGTCATATATAATAACATCTGTTTTTGTTCCGTATCATGATATAACATGCACTTCATTTCCTGACATAATGCGTAACCAAATCCCTGTGCACCACATAATACTAACGCTGCTGCAACTGTCTTCTGCCACATAATTCCCTGCCTTCTCCATCCCATATCTGTACTGTCCGCTCCCCATCCGCTTCTCTGTGCAGCACAATATATCTCTTGAACAGACACTGACTGATCAATGCTCTTAATTCCTCTTTTCCTACAGCGTCTTCAACACCCAATCCATGAGCAGTAGCAAGCACCGCACAACCACTGACTCCTGCATACAATACCGCTGCTGCATCTCCACTGGAGCCAATCTCATCCATTGCAATGATCTCCGGTGCAAAGGTACGAACCAGTATTTCCACTCCTCCCCTTTTATTGCCTCCTGTGATAATATCCGTTCTGATTCCACAGTGCAGTGAAGCACTTCCCCTACATGCTCCTGCAATCTCTCCCCTTTCGTCTATTACCCCGACATTAATTCCCCTATACTGCCCATTACCATCCGCATACATCCGCACCATATCCCGTAGAAGTGTCGTCTTTCCTGCAGCCGGTGGCGATATGATCAAGGAGTTGCAGGGCATTCCCCCGTCATACATGTACTCTCTGATACTCTCTCCGATTCCTACAACCTCATGTGCAATACGAATATTCATATAGCGGATATATTTCACAATATATCCCTGTTCTACACGAATGACTTCCCCCGTAATCCCTACACGATGTCCCCCTGTCAGTGTCATATACCCCTGTTTTCTTTCTTCTTCATATGCATATATGGAATCATGGCACAGATGCCTGAATATCAATTCCATTTCTCTGTCAGAATAGATGACACGTTCCCCTTCTTTATTTAGTAAAAATCTTTCACCGGAGATTGTCCGAATGCTTACCGGGCAATTCACCCGCAGACGTATCTCCTGTATCTCATTCCACCTTTGCTCCCACATATACCATGGTGTCCGCAATTCTTCCGGGAAAAAATATAACACAGTCATACTTCCCACCCCCTTATCTCAATATATGTGGACGAGTCTGAAATATTCCATGAAAAACGCAACTATAACTATTCAGAACCGCATGCGTAAAAAAAACACAGTACCTAATTAAAGATACTGTGTTTTATAAATAACATTGTAATATTATAATTACTGCTGAGCAACATCCTTCATGGAGAAGCTGATTCTGCCCATCTTGTCCTTACCAAGGCAAACAACTGTTACAACATCACCTAATGTAAGTACATCTTCTACATGGTTGATTCTTTCCTTGGAAATCTTGGAAATATGAACCATACCTTCTTTACCAGGTGCAAATTCAAGGAATGCACCGAATTCTTTGATGCTGATTACCTTACCCTTGAATACCTGGCCTTCTTCAAATTCAGTTGTAATGATCTTGATCATCTCAGCTGCCTTATCCATCATAGCCTTATCTGTACCACAGATGCTTACAAAGCCATCATCTGTAATGTCAATCTTAACACCTGTCTGATCAATGATTGCGTTGATAGTCTTACCTCTCTGACCAACAACGTCACCAATCTTCTCAGGCTCAATCTGCATCTGGATGATCTTAGGAGCATACTCTCCTACTTCTTTTCTAGGCTCAGCGATAGCAGGCTTCATGCAGTTATCCATGATGTAGAGTCTAGCATCATGACATCTTGCGATTGCACCTTCTACGATAGGTCTGGTCAAACCATGAATCTTGATATCCATCTGGATTGCTGTGATACCTTCTGTTGTACCTGTTACCTTAAAGTCCATATCGCCGAAGAAATCTTCAAGACCCTGGATATCTGTCAATA
>ERZ773115.741-NODE-741-length-33758-cov-14.720381_pt1 | contig 33758 bp, 35 predicted proteins | sample MGYA00511116_ERZ773115 | MGnify/ENA primary metagenome ERZ773115 (study PRJEB29015, sample SAMEA2737869) | human gut metagenome | biome: human gut; feature: human-associated habitat; material: faeces | place: China | collected 2012 ... | reverse complement strand
AGTGGTGCGTGGAGCAGGGCCTGATGAAGCGCCGCCTGAACGGCAAATTTGCCCCCGGCAGCAGCATCCCGGCCTATCAGGTGCTGAACGCCTACCGCAAGCTGGCAGGAGGCTGACAACCGAAGGATCATTTTGCCCCCTGCCGGGCAATGACCACTTCTTGAAAAAGGGTACCCTTTTTTCGGGGGAAGCGTCAGCTTCTCCCGAATGGGGCCCTGAAAAAATTTTACCACAGAAAGGAGCACCCCGTGAAACAGCGATTCTCAAAACGAACGCGCCTTGTCAGCGCCTTGTTGACGCTGGCAATGGTATTCACCTTTTTGCCCTTCAGCGCCTTTGCGGCTACGGATAGTTACGGCCCCGTCTATATCACTGATGCTAATGTCCCGGACAAAACGTTCCGGGAATATCTCCTCAAACAGTTTGACAAAGATGGTAACGGTGTTCTGACACCGGCAGAGCGGTACGCAGTCACTGAGATCGATGTCGAGAATAAGTACATCAGTAACCTGTCTGGCCTTCAGTTTTTTCCAAACCTGAAGGTATTGAACTGCAGCCATAACCGGCTGACCAGTCTGGATGTGAGCAAGAATACGGTGTTGCAGGAACTGGTTTGTTGGGAAAACCAGCTGACCAGTCTGGATGTAAGTCAAAATACGGCATTGCAGGAGCTGGCTTGTTTTGAAAACCAACTGACCAGTCTGGATGTAAGTCAGAATCCAGCATTGCAGAAGCTGAATTGCGGCCACAACCGGCTGACCAGTCTGGATGTGAGCAAGAATACGGAATTGACGTATCTGAAGTGCAGCTATAACCGGCTGACGGAGCTGGATGTGAGCAAGAATACGGAATTGACGTATCTGGATTGCGGCTATAACCGGCTGACAGAGCTGGATGTGAGCCAGAACACCAAACTGACCGCGCTGTATTTCGTCTCCAATAAGATCACATCGCTGCAGGCAGACAACTGCACAAATCTTACGGTAATCTTCACCGGCAGCAACAAATATAAGGTTGAGGTCTACAAAAAGACCCGTATCTTAGACCCCAGCATCCTGCCCGGAAACTTTGATATAAGCCGGGTCAGAAACCTGAAGGGTGCCACCCAAAACGCTGACGGAACCCTGACGGTGCAAGAAGGCGGCGGAAAGGTGACCTACGAGTACCGCTGCGTTGGAGAAATCTACAAACCCTTTACCCTGAATGTTACCGAGACCGATGACCCCAATGCCGGTATCGTGCCCCCGGTAACGCCTCCCTCCGGCGGCGATACCCCGGGCGGCTCTACTGGTGGTGAAACTGGCGGCGGCTCTACTGGCGGCACCACCCCCGGCGGCTCTACTGGCGGCGGTGACGGCGGCGGTGCGGTCGTCATCGTGGCGGCAGTAGGCGCAGTGGCGGCTGGCGTTGTGGGCTACGGCGTGTACAACTATGTTTCCGGCCAGAAGCTGCAAGCCCTGCTGCCGGAAGGCGTGGCTGCACCCGAGAACCGCGCCCAGACCGCGCTGCTGCTGTGGAACACCGCAGGCCGTCCCGAGCCTGCCGACGCCCCGGCCTTTGCAGACGTGGCAGACCCGGATACCGCTAAGGCAGCTCAGTGGTGCGTGGAGCAGGGCCTGATGAAGCGCCGCCTGAACGGCAAATTTGCCCCGGGCAGCAGCATCCCGGCTTATCAGGTGCTGAACGCCTACCGCAAGCTGGCAGGCTAAAACCTCTCAGTCTCGCTTCGCCCGGCAGCTCCCCTGACCGGGGAACTAAGAACGCAGGCGTGTTCCGGCAAATGACATCAAAACGCAACCGATGCCCTGACTTTCCCATCAGGAGAGGGGGCGCGGCATAAAAAATAAGCATCCGCAGCGCACTGCGCCTGAGCTGAAGCAGCCCGGCCATGCGCTGCGGATGCTTTTGTTGTGCGGTGGGGCACGCCGTCAAAAACAAAAAATCTGACCCCTTCTCTTTCGAGAAAAGGTTTGAATCTTCCTTGTCTGGTGCGAGTAGTGATACAGAACTTTTTGAAAACAATCGTAGTACAATTTGTTTTTGAGGTCATCGGATAGCAACTTGCTTGTATCACATCCCGATGGGCAGCTGTATTGAAAAAAACAGCTACCCAAGACAAAAAGAAACGCCGTATCGTTTAACACGATACGGCGTTTTATGGACTCGAAGGGAGTCGAACCCTCGACCTTTCGGATGCGAACCGAACGCTCTCCCATGCGGACCTTAAAGAAGCCCCCAAAGAACAGAACATTTCTTTGCGAAACGGCAAAAAAATATAGGCGTAATGCGGGTTTTCAGACGAGCATTACTTTCGAGAAAAAATTGCCGTTCTTGCTTCAATGTGAAAAAGTCACACTTCAGGAGGGATGCGCTTCAGATGCGATTTGAACGGGCGACCATCTGAATACTTCTTGCGGATCACGCACCGTATGGGGATGATTCGGATTATATCCCCTATACAATAAAATTGACGAGAAACAGTTAGATTTTTCTGGCTGTTTCTTTTTTATTGCACAAATCGGCAAAAACAGTGCCGACGGTTACGCACCCAGCGAAGATGAAAATGCCCAAAAAAAGTTATCAAATATCGCGTTGCTCTATACAAAATATAGCAATCGGTATACGCACCATAAAACATATACGGTATAACGTCAATTTATGTACATATCTCAACTGAATGACTGGAGGTGAGTTTTCAAAATGCCTGTTATTTATGTTGCAAAAACATCTTCCTACGCACGAAGAATCACGTTCGTTTTAGGACAGACGGTTGAAAAACAGCATGATCCTTGATTATTTCTACGGGCAAACCGGAGAACTGTTTTCGTTCTACCGCATTCCCAAGGCTCTTTTTCAGGAGCCACGGTTCCAGAGTCTGTCCACCGATGCAAAAATCCTGTACGGTATCCTGCTGGACCGCATGAGCCTGTCCGTGAAAAACGGCTGGCTGGACGAGCAGAACCGGGTGTTCATCCTCTTCACGATACCAGACCATGCCCATCGCAGAATAAAAGCTCCACAGCGCATACCTGTTGGTAAAAAATACTCGGCCATCCCAATGGCTTTTGATGGAATAAGGATGGCACCCAACCGCTGATCTTAAAAATGCCCAGATAACACAAAGCCGGGCTGCTGCACAGAAACTGTGGAGCAGCCCGGCTTTTCTACAACGCAGTCACACCGCTGCAGCCCTGATCCAGAGGAACAGAGTGGGTGCGCTTAGCCTAGGGTGAGGGTGTTGGTGACGGAGACCACGCAGGCGAGAATGCCCATGATGATGCCGCCGATGTAGGGGTTTTTGGACTTCTTGTAGATCTTGCTGCACACAAAGACGGCAAGGGGCAGCATGAAAACGATGGGGTAGAGCCAGATGCCGGTAATGGAGCCGCCAAGGTGAGTAAGCTCGGACCACAGGAAACCCTTGTTGTAGAAGGTGATGTACTGAACGCCGATCATGATCTCGGGTCCGATAAAGACGAAGAACATCTGCACCAGAGTGCTGAGCCAATTGGACTTACCCAGCTGTACAAAGTTGAAGCCGTTGGTGGCAACAGACAGGGCAATGTAGTACACCAGCCAGAACACCAGATACTTTGCAATGGTGGCAAAATGCATGGGTGCAAATGCACGGATGGTGATGAAGCACCACAGGCGGAAGTCGGTGAGGAACAGGTAGTCGGAGATGAACACCAGCGCATAGGCGGCGACCACCACGATAAGGGACAGAACGATGGTCTTCCAGAGCTTGCGGCCGCTGATCTTCACGCCGCGCTCTGCCAGGTCCAGGCCGTTCTTCTTGCTATAGCAGTTATAGGCCACCACCATAAACAGGATGGTAAACACGCCACAGAGGAAGGTCCACATACCGATGTACCAGGTGGCTTCCTGATTCCAGAATGCCGGACGGTTCTTGCTGCACCATGCATAGATGGTGGGGTAGAGGATCACGCCCATGATGGCACCAAATGCAAGACCGCCCCAGTACCAGCCCTTGCCCTTGCCCTTGGGAGCAGGGAGCGGCTGTGCGTCTGCAGCAGGCTTGAGCTCTGCAAAGTAGCGAGCGTCTAGAAGGGCGATGGCGGCGTAGATGACGAACATAAAGAAGCCAGCGATGCCCACCGTATTGAAGAATGCCTTCCACTGCCATGTCTGGTTGTTGGCATCCAGCTTGATGGGAGCATCCAGTGCCTTGTCAAAGAAGGTGACGCTGTCAGCAACAACATTCTTGGAGAAGTGTGCCCAAGGGTGGGTGATGGCCGGGTTGAAGATGACACGGATGGATTCCTTGCCGTCGATCTGCTCGGTGTAGTAGGTATCGGCACTGCGCTTGTCCAGACCGGTGGGGTCTACGCCAAAGTGCAGGAAGGACTGTGCAGTATTCTGGTCGATGTAATCCCGGGGAGCACTCTTGGTGCCGTCTTCCTGCTTTACCCGGTGGAAGAACTCGTCGTACTGGCAAGCAACGATACCAGCATCACGGCTGCCAAAGATGTTGACCCACTGATCGTCCTTCTTGTAAACGGCATCGTTGGACACCAGCAGTGCGGCGGCGATCAGCCCTTCCTCGTCCTGCATCACAGCCACACGGCTGGCAAGTGCGCCGTTGGAGTGACCGGTAACGCCGATGCGGCTTGCATCAACATAGGGCAGGCGAGCAATGTACTTTACGGCATCGTAAAGACCGTTGGCGTTGTTCTCGGCGTTAAACCATGTGCCGTCCGGGATGATCTCAGAGTCGCCGTGACCGTACATACTGATGGAGATGACCACATAGCCTCTGCGAGCGTACTCAACATAGTTGAGGTCCTGCATCTCACGGTTGTTGTACCAGCCATGGCTGGTAACGATCGCCGGAGCGGGGTTCTCTCTGGTGGCGTTTTTCGGTACCAACAGAAGGGCGTCCAGTTCGTGACCGCTGTCGGTGACCATAGTGATGTCGTGGTACTTGATCGCACCGCCGCCTGTCTGCACCATGGATGCGCCCAAAGAGCTTATAAGACATAGGATCAGAGCGATCGCGACCCAGAAGCTCGCGCTCTTTTGCTTTTTCATTTTGTTTCCTCCTTGTTGTGATTTTTTCTTTTTGTTGAGTGTAACACTTCGCACTCAACTGTCTAATGAGAATTTATCAAAGATGCACAAAAAATGCAATAAATAAGTTTGCCGCTCTTTTTATGGATTTTGTTGCTGTTTTTTGTCATTTGTTTGTTTTTTGTCTTTTCCGTTTGTATACAAAATAACTTCCACAAATTAAAGCTGCTGTAATTGTGAGAACTGAACAAAGGGGCTGCAGCACGTGATTTTGTGCTGCAGCCCCGATCCGGTGCTTTTTTAGAAAGCAGTGCCCACTGTTATGAAAAATTTTTTCGTCTTTTCGACGACCGGTAGACGGAAGGGGGGATTCCTTCCGTGCGTTTGAACACCGCTGTAAAGTGGCTGATGTTGTCATATCCTACCTCTTCAGCGATCTGGGAGATGCTTTTGCCAGTCTCCAGCAGCAGCTCCTTTGCCAGTTGGATCCGGCGGCTGCTGATGTAGTTCACAAAGCTCTCTCCCGTTTCCTTATTAAAGGTTCGGGAAAAATAGCTGGGGCTGAGGTGGCACAGGTCTGCCATCTCCTTCATGGTGATCTCCTGCTGCAGATGATCCCGGATGTAGACCACCGCCGGGTAGACCACGCTGCTGGGGTTTACCGGCAGCATCCCGGTCTGCTGCGGTCTGTGCTCCTCCTGCGGCAGGAGCTCCTGGATCTGGATCTCCTCGCTGGGCTGTTCGGCATTGGCACTCATCAGCCACTTGTAGGTCTCATCCCGGGTGTGGCTCTTTACGGCACGGTCAACAATATAATGCACCATATCGTTGATATATTCTGCGACCTGAACGATTCGGTCGTAATCCATTTCCGGCAGAAGCTCGTGTTTCCGCAGGATCTCCTGTTGTGCAGCGTCCTCTTGCGGAAGGATGGAACTGATCTCGTTTACCAGACGCTCCGCCTTTTCCCGGTCCTTGTGCCGCAGACGCACCTGCCCGAACATCACGGCACCAAGGTAGATATCCCCCACCATGACGGGGACCGCTACGTCCACGATGCCGCAGTGGCACAGGTAGATGTAGGGGCGGCCCCGGCGCACTGCCTCCACTCCTGCCAGCGCATCGCAGCGGAAGCAACGCTTGCGAGAAACGGGATTCTCTCGCACGATGCTGCAGAACGCGGTACGGCCACTGTGTTTCGTGACAGGCTTCCCCTTGATGTCGATGCAGACGATGGCGGTACCGGTCAGCTCCGCCAACCGGTCCTGCATTTTTTCCCAGAGAGGGATATCCAAAACGTTTTCTATGGTGTATTCAAACCTGCTCATACCTTCGATTTCCCTTCTCCTTGCCGGATATTCGAACACTGCCATCATAAATGACCCGGCATGGAAAAGCAAGGTCCTCGGAGCAAAATCATGGTAATGTACAAATTTTCTACATTGAATAGGGTATATTGACGAGGGATTCCGTGGACAGATCTGCCCAAACCGAATGCAGCAGGCCTTCATCAGCCCTGCGTCGAGCGGAACGACCATCCTCAGGCTCACAAAAAAGCAAAACGCCTGTTGGGACACGGCATTAGCGGCAGCATCCCCAGTAGACATTCCTACTGGTTGGGAACCGCGCACTAAGCAACAGCAATGGGTTGCGTTTGCTGATTTTCCGCAGTGTAGTGTAGTGTTTGCAGCGAAATATCGGAGAATGGTGATTTATGGCCAAATCAAAAAAGATATTGGTCAGATACTTCGCAAACTATGCGAGCAAAAGGATATTGAAATAATTGAAGCAGAAGCCTGCCCGGACCATATCCATATGCTGATAAGTTTTTCGCCGAAGTATAGCATTTCTTACGTTATGGGATATCTCAAGGGAAAGAGCAGCCTCATGATTTTCGACAGACACGCGAATTTAAAGTACAAGTATGGAAATCGGCATTTCTGGGCCAGAGGATATTTTGTGGATACTGTTGGAAAAAACAAGCAGAGAATCCAGGAGTATATCAAGAGACAGCTAGAACAAGACCAAATTGCAGACCAGTTAAGCCTTAAGGAATTCACGAACCCGTTTACGGGTAGCAAGGGAACCAAGGCGTAAATAAAAGGCCCCTTGAGGGGCCTGCCACGAGACAAGAATGCAGTTGGCAGACCCATTCGTGGCCCCTTAAGGGGCTTTACTAGTATTATGCCCTTCTAGGGCTTACTCAAGCCACCGGCTCAGCCGGTGGTTTTGACTGCACAAATCGGCAAAAACAGCGCCGACAGCTACGCACCCAACAAAGATGAAAATGCCTAAAAAAGCTATCAAATATTGCCTTACTCTATACAAAATATAGCAATCGGTATACACACCGCAAAACATATACGGTATAGCGTTAATTTTTCGTACATATCCCAACTGGAAGACTGGAGGTGAGTTTTCAAAATGCCTGTTATTTATGTTGCAAAAACATCTTCCTACGCACGAAGAATCACGTTCGTTTTAGGACAGACGGTTGAAAAACAGCATGATCCTTGATTATTTCTACGGGCAAACCGGAGAACTGTTTTCGTTCTACCGCATTCCCAAGGCTCTTTTTCAGGAGCCACGGTTCCAGAGTCTGTCCACCGATGCAAAAATCCTGTACGGCATCCTGCTTGACCGCATGAGCCTGTCTGTGAAAAACGGCTGGCTGGACGAGCAGAACCGGGTGTTCATTATCTTCACGATAGAGGATGTCAAGAGGGCGTTGTGTTGCGCAGACAACAAAGCGACCAAGCTGCTCCGGGAACTCGAAAAGTTTGGTCTGATTGAACGAAAACGCAGAGGTCTGGGAAAGCCAAGTTTGGTGTATGTGAAGAACTTTTCAGCAGAATCGTCAAAATCAATATTCCAGAATCGTGATTTTCACGATTCTGGAGGCTTCAAAAACGCAAGTCAAGACCCTTCAAAATCACGATGTAATAAGACTAAAGAGAATGATACTGAAATGAGTGAGACTGATCCATTCTATTCTGAAGAAGCGGATGGGATGAGCAAACGCACCCAACTGGAAGATTATTTTTCTCAGTCTTTGGAGATAGACCTTTTGCTCCGGCTCTGCCCGGACGATGAGGATACCCTCTATCAAATCGTGAATTTGCTGGTGGATACCTGTGCCACCAACCGCAAGCTGCTGCACATTGCCGGGGACGATAAGCCCGCCGAGGTGGTACGCAGCCGGTTTATGAAGCTGAACGCCGACCATATCCGTTTTGTGCTCAAGTGCCTTGCAGAGAACGGCAGCCCCATCAGGAACATGAAACAATATCTGCTCGCTTCTCTGTACAACGCACCCACCACCATGCAGCTTTCCTATCAAAACCAAACTAATCACGACTTAGCGATACGGGGGTGATAAAAATTTCAAAGAAAGCAACTACAATTGCCATCGTCAACCAGAAGGGCGGAACCGGCAAGACCACCACCTGTGAAAATCTAGGCATCGGGCTGGCGATGGAGGGCAAAAAAGTCCTGTTGGTGGACGCTGACCCGCAGGGCAGCTTGACCATCAGCATGGGCTGGCAGCAGCCCGATGAACTGCCCACGACCCTTTCCACCTTGATGGTAAAAGCCATGAACGACCAGAGTATTCCGCCCGGTGAAGGCGTTCTGCACCATGCGGAGGGCGTTGACCTGATTCCGGCAAACATTGAACTGGCAGGGCTGGAAGTTTCCCTTGTGAACTGCATGAACCGGGAGAAGATGCTGAAACAGGTGCTGGAAGGCGCAAAGCACGACTACGATTTCATTCTGCTGGACTGCACTCCTTCCCTTGGGATGCTGACCGTGAATGCACTGGCAGCAGCGGACACCACCCTGATTCCCGTGCAGGCGCAGTATCTTTCCGCAAAAGGTCTGGAACAGCTTTTGCAGACTGTGCAGAAGGTCCGACGGCAGATTAACCCGAAACTAAAAATTGAGGGAATCCTGCTGACTATGACAGACAGCCGCACCAACTATGGGCAGCAGATCGACAACCTGATTCGAGGTGCCTATGGCAGCAAGATCAAGGTGTTCGACCAGACCATTCCACGGTCTGTCCGTGCTGCGGAGATCAGTGCCGTGGGCAAGAGCATTTTCCAGCATGACCCCAAAGGCAAGGTGGCAGAAGCCTATAAATCTCTGACGAAGGAGGTGATGGCGAATGCCGAAAGGCAGCTTAAACGTGTCGCTGAAAGGGGCAGATGACATTTTCTCCACGGAAGAATCCCGGCAAGAGCAGCAGCGGGAACAGGTGCAGCAAATTCCCATTGGGGAATTGTTTCCCTTCAAAAACCATCCCTTTAAGGTTTTGGATGATGAATCCATGCAGCGCACGGTGGAAAGTGTGGAACAATACGGTGTGCTGTCTCCGCTGATTGCCCGTCCTCGCCCGGAAGGTGGCTACGAGATCATCTCCGGGCACCGCCGTCAGCACGCTGCACAGCTTGCCGGGCTGGATACGCTGCCTGTTATCGTCCGTCAGATGGATGATGATGCCGCCGTTTTGCTCATGGTGGACTCGAATCTCCAACGAGAAAACATCTTGCCCAGTGAAAGGGCTTTTGCCTACAAAATGAAGCTGGAAGCCCTAAAAAATCAAGGTGCTAGGTCAGATTTAACTTCCGCCCAACTTGGGCGGAAGTTGGAAACAGCAGATATTGTTGGTCAGGAATCTGGCGACAGTAGGAATCAGGTTCGGCGCTTTATCCGCCTGACCAATCTTGTACCTGAACTGCTGGACATGGTAGACGAAAAGAAGATTGCTTTCAATCCCGCTGTGGAGTTGTCGTATCTCGACACGAACCAACAGCGGGATTTTTTGGAAGCAATGAACGACACCCAGAATGCACCGTCCCTTTCCCAAGCGCAGCGGCTTAAAAAGCTGGCGCAGGAAGGGCACTTCTCGTATGATGTTGCCTTTGCGGTCATGGGAGAAGAGAAAAAGGACGAGCTGGACAAGGTGGTCATCAAAAACGACACCCTGCGGAAATATTTCCCGCGCAGCTACACCCCGAAACAGATGGAGGACACCATCATCAAGCTGCTGGAACAGTGGCAGCGCAAACAGCAGCGGCAGAATGAACGCTGATACACCTTTTGAACGTAAGACCCGACCGGGTCTTTCTTTTTTGCAAAAATTTGGAGGAAACCCACTATGAATACTACCATTGATCTCAAGACCGCAAAGACCATCGAAGCCATGAACCAGAAGATCAACCACATGGACAATGCTGTAACCGACTTCTTCAACAAGATGAGCGATGTGCTGGAGCGGCAGCTCGGCGATGATGAAGTTTACGCCGCCGTGATTGCCCCGGAGATCGAACTGACCATCACTCCGCTGGCGAACGTTCGCAGTTACCTGCCTTGCTTCGATGAAGCAGATTCCTGCTACAGCATCAGCGACGATGTGCCGATGGCTCTCTGTTACGACCCTCGTCAGGTCATCACACTGGCTGGCAAGCGGTATCTGTCCGGTGCCGTTGTCTTTGTTCGCTACGATACCAATGGCAGCTTTGTTGCCCTTACCACCAGTGATCTGTACCTGATTCAGTGTTATCTGGCCGAGAACAGCGTCCCTCTTATGGCTGGCCGCGAGAAGATGGTCTGCATCTGCATTGACTGAGAGGTGCAGCATGGATACCGAAATGACCCGCTATGAGAGTTTCGCAGAAGTCACGGAGAACTTTTACTGTTCCGCCGTTGATGTTTTGAAGATTCTGGTTCTCCGTCTGCACGACTACCATGCTCGTTGCTTCCATTCTCTGCGGGATACTCTGTACGACTATTTTTCTACCGATGCCGCACCGCATACTCATGCCAATGTTTCCACTAAGCATACCGTCACCGCATCTAGCGCTCCTCGTCCTCCCTGAGAGGATTCTTCTCACAGTTCAGTCAATGTAGGAGGTTTGCTATGAATTATATTTATTCGTTTATCATTTTTGAAGCTGGTGCCTTTTCCGGCTTCTTTGTGGCAGCTCTGTTGAACGCCGCCCGTGCTGGGCAGGAAATCACTATCAAATTTGAGGAGGAAGATAATGGAACAGAACGAGAACACTCTGTCGGTGCTGAAAATTGCACCGGGGCAGTATCCGCAGCAGGTCGAGATCGATAACGACCTGAAAGCCTTGCAGCAGGCGGTGGGCGGCTCCATCGGCGCAAGCTACCCTTTTGAAGATCAGGTTGCCATCGTTTATAACGATGACGGCAAGCTCATGGGTCTGCCGCTGAACCGTGCCCTGTGGGACGAGGACGGGCTGATGTACGATGTCATTGCCGGAACCTTTTTGGTGGTAGGTCTGGGTGAGGAGGATTTTGTATCGCTCTCCCCGGAGCTGGCGCAGAAGTATGAAGAAGAATTTCATCAACCCGAAGCCTTTCTTCCTCTGGGGCGTCGCCTGATGGTCATTCCGGTTCCGGATGAATCGGTTCAGAATGACGCAGAAAAGGCCGTAAACAAGCCCCCGGTGGAACATGACCGCTAAGACGATTTTCTGCACAGGAGGTGGTAACGATGCAGGAAGAAATCGAGCATAAGACGGTCAACCTTGCCATCTCGACCACAAAACTGTCCGCCCGCACCCTGCTGCGCGGGATGCAGTTTCTGTTGCGGCAGTACGACAAGCACGCTTCGCAGGGCAAGCAGTCCATGAAGCGGTTGGTACGGCAGAACCGTGGCGTGACCAATGTGGAGATCCAGAAAACCGGTATCAAGGATTTTGACCGCTATGCCAAGCGGTATCACATCGACTACTCCATCCAGAAAGACCTGTCCTGCAAGCCGCCCCGGTATCTAATCTACTTCAAGGCACAGGACACGGATGCCTTGAATGCAGCTTTCAAGGAATATTCGGCATCGGTGCTGGATAAAACCAAGCGTCCTTCCGTGCTGGCAAAGCTACATGATTTGGCGCAGTCCGTTGCAAATCTGCCGGACAAAGTGCGGCACAAGCAGGAGGAGCGCGGCCTATGAGCAAAAAGAAGCTTTCCAAGCTGCTGGCGCTCTATCTGCCCTATGTGGTGATTGGGCTTGTAGCTACCAATCTGGGCGAGGCTTGGCGGCTGGCTGTGGGCAAGGAACTGGGCGACAAAATCGTATCGCTGATGGATACGCTCCCGGCTGTATTTTCAAATCCGCTGCCCAGCCTGCACCCATTTGACTTGTTCATTGGTCTGTGCTGCGGTGCTGGAATGCGGCTGGCGGTGTACCTGAAAGGCAAAAACGCCAAGAAGTACCGCCACGGCATGGAGTACGGCTCTGCCCGGTGGGGCGGACCCAAAGATATCGAGCCGTTTATGGCTCCGAAGTTTGAGGACAATATCATTCTGACCAAAACAGAACGCCTGATGATGTCCAACCGCCCGCCGGACCCCAAGAATGCCCGAAACAAAAATGTGCTGGTAGTCGGCGGCTCCGGCAGCGGTAAGACAAGGTTCTTTATCAAGCCGAATCTGCTGCAATGTGATTCCAAGAATTTTCCGGTATCATTCGTGGTTACAGATCCGAAAGGGTCACTATAATAAGGATAGAAAGGTCGTGAAAATACAAAACAGGAGGTTACACACATGAGGAAGCAGGAGCAAAAGGGTAAAATCACAGCATTGTACGAAAGGTTATCTCACGACGATGGGCGGTCTGACGAGAGCGTGTCCGTAGAAAATCAAAAGCGCATCCTGGAGGACTACGCCCGAAAAAATGGCTTCACTAATGTCCGCCACTTCACCGATGACGGGGTGCGGGGAACGACCTTCAAGCGGCCCGGCCTGGACGCTATGGTGGACGAGATACGGGCCGGAAATGTGGCTACCGTCATTGTCAAAGACCAGAGCAGAATAGGCCGTGACGTGGTGGAGGTCGGCTTGCTCAAACGCACCTTTGACGAGTACAACGTCCGCTTTATCGCCGCCAATGACAACCTGGACACCGCCAATGGATTTGATATTATGTCCATCTTCCGGGATGTGATAAATGAGTGGTACGTTGCTGACACCAGCCGCAAAATCAAGACCGTTTTCAAGTCCAGAATGGAAAAGGGCCTGCGCTGTTCGGGGGCCGTCCCCTATGGCTATCTCGCCTCAAAAGAAGAAAAGGGCGAGTGGGTGATCGACGAGGAAGCTGCCGCCGTTGTGCGCCGCATCTTTCAGATGGTCATGGACGGTCAGAGCGTCAACGGCATCGCCCGAACGCTGCGGGCCGAGCAAATCCCCATCCCTTCCGAACACTGGAAGCGTATCGGCTGTCCTGTTCGAGCCAACAGCTACCGCGACCCCTACGCATGGTCTGCCACCACCCTGGGTTATATTCTTAAAAGGCCGGAGTACCTGGGGCGCAAGGTGCTGGGCAAGACTGTCTGTGAGAACTACAAGACTAAAAGCACCCGCAGGACAATGCCAGAGGAACAATTTGTATTTGAGGGAGCCGTCCCCGCCATCATTGACGAAGAAACGTGGCACAATGTTCAGCGTTTGCGGGAAACCAAGCGCCGGACACCCAAGCGGAGTAATGCCCCTAACCGTTTAACCGGACTGCTCTACTGTGCCGACTGCGGCGCAAAGCTGACCCACCACAACAGTCTTGTCCAAGGCAAGTACATTGACGATGCTTTCACCTGTTCCAGATACCGGGCACCTATGGAGGATTGCACCATTCACTATGTTGCCACGCAAAAGCTGGAAGCGGCGATCCTCTCCGCCATCCAGCGGATAAGCTGGTATGTCCGCAACAACGAGCAGGAGTTTGTTCAGCGGGTTCGAAAGGCATCCAGTCTGCGCCAGGAGGAAGCAGTCAAGGATTGCCGGAAACAGATTGTCCAGGCGAAGAAGCGCCACGCCGAACTGGACGGACTGGTGAAGAAGCTGTACGAGGCCAACGCCACGGGCAAGCTGCCGGATAAGCATTTCAGCCGTCTCCTTGCCGAGTATGACGAGGAACAGGCCGCGCTGGAAGCCTCCATGACGGAGTGGCAGGGCTTGCTGGACAACTGGAACGCCGACCGGGTGAGAATGACGGAGTTTATCGACCTTGCCAAGCGGTACACCGATTTTTCGGAACTGACTACGCCCATTCTCAATGAGTTTATCGAGAAAATCGTTGTCCATGAGGGCAACGGACGGGGAAAGCAGCGCCGTCAGCGGTTAGATTTCTATTTCAATTTCATTGGCGCGTTTGAGGTTCCCGCCGACATTGTGACCCCGATGGAGCAGGAGGAAGAACGCCGCCAGCAGGAGGAACAGGCAGAGAAAGAGGAACGCTCCCAGGTGCTTGCCCAGGTTCGGTATGAGAGGTACAAGCAGGAGCGCCGGGAGTTTACCGCGAGGAAGCGGGCGGGCCTGTTGACCCCGGAGGAACAGGCGGAGGAAGAACGGCGGTTAGAGCGCAATCGGGCCTATCAGCAGAAGCAACGCGACAAGAAAAAGGCCAGTCAGCCAGAGAAGCCTCGCAAACGCTCACTGAAGGAACTCGCCAAGCTGGATGGAGCCGATCTCACCCCGGAGGAAGCGGAGCGGCTTGCGGCGCACCGCCAGAAGAAAGCCGAGCAGCACAAAGCGTGGCGTGACAGGCAGAAGTCCGCACAGCCCCCGAAGCCCCAACAGCGGACGTTGAAAGAACTTGCCAGATGTGCCGAGGCAGGTTTGCCTCTCACCCTAGAAGAAGCGGAACGGCTGGAAGCCCATCGCAATCGGAAAAAGGCGGCTTTGCAGGATTTGAAAGCCCGCGCCGAAACCGACCCGGTAGCGGCGGCAGAGTTGGCGCAGCAGAGAGCGCAACAGTCAGAAGCGGTAAAGAAGTCCCGTCAGAAAATGTATGCGGACGCTGCCGCCGGAGATCCCGAAGCCCAGGCCCGGTATGAACGTATGCTTGCCGCGAGGCGGGAGAACTACCACAGGAAGAAACAGGCAGAAGCCGAAGCTGCTCAAGTCAGCTAACGTAGATACAGAAAACGCCAGGGACAACGATAGTCCGTGGCGTTTTTGTCATTACTGCCGTTCCAGCAAATCCATATATTTCTGACGTTCGCCCTCCGGGACTTTCAGCGCCGCCATAGCCTGTTCAATGGTCAGCCCCATCGTTTCCATGAGGTTTTTGATAGAGGACAAGATACCTTTAGCAACGCCTTTTTCCTCAACGCCCTTGCTCAAATTACACATGACCGACACCTCCCTTTCCATTGTCTGCGTCATTTGAATGTCGTAATCGTCCTGCAAAATTTTCCGCTTTTCCGCCTCGCTGGTTTCGTTGGAGAGAAGCACATCCAGCATCCGCAATACGCCGTCATAATTTGACCCATCCGGCCCGCCAAGGCACAGCATGATGATGGACAGCAAATCATAATTCCTGATGGGTTCTTTGCCCTCGCCGACCAGATATTCTTCCACCAGCCGATACCGGGTAATGGTGTTCTCTCGATACTGCGGCGGTTTCATGCAAATCCAGATGGAGTAGACCTTCTTGATTTTCTCATAATGGGAGCCAGTGAACTCCCTGCCGTACTGGGAAGAAATCATGCGGCAACAGGCAACAGTAGTATATGCCACGCTTTATCAGCGGATAGCCGGGGTAAAAATCGTTCTGGGCCTCCACGTTGATGATGAGGGCAATTTGTTCCTCGGAGTCGGGAACGATGGCGCGGAAGCGAATGTCATAGGTGACTGTCCCCTCGCGCACCGATTTGTCCTCGGTGTCCATGCCGCTGATGACTGTGCCACCCTCGTCCGGCAGCACCGGGACGGCGGACACCTGGGGTTGGCCCTCAATGTACTTCTCGGCAATATCATTGACATCGCAATCCTTGTATTCTTCCAGGCAGGACTTCATAATCCGCGCCAGGATTGCCTTTTCAGACAGGACACGCTTACAGGCGGCATCATAACCCGCGCTGTCATCTGTGACGTGCAGTCCCTGGGCGATTGTCGTTTTGAGCTCCACCATCCTCACCTTCTTTCGTTTCATTCTACCACAGCTTTGCCAGCGCGTCCACTTCTTTTTTGAAAAGAGTTGCGTATGGCGTATACACGAGAGAGATATGGAGGTGCAGTGACAGAAAAAATTTATCTTAACAGGGTTGCTTTTGGGAATTTGATATGCTATACTATAAAAAACCAAGCAAAGGAGTTTATCAATATGCGGCAAGGTATTCTTAAATAAAATTTGATAATGGGAACAAAGACAAACGTCCTCAAGGAGAGGGCTTGGTTTTTGTACCCAATTTAAGAATACTTTTGCCTTTTCATTTCATATCGTGATAGACAACGGCCAGCCTTGGCCGCAGTTTTCATGTGTGTCCTACCTATCATCCCCAGCGGTAAAAGTATTTGTCGCTGGGGATTTTTGCGCCCTTCTGGGCCTTGTATGGAGGACAATCATATGAAAATCATCAATATTGGCATTCTTGCTCATGTAGACGCAGGTAAGACGACCTTGACGGAGAGCCTGTTATATACCAGCGGAGCAATCGAGGCGCCCGGCAGTGTGGATCAGGGAACAACGAGAACGGACACCATGTTTTTAGAGCGGCAGCGTGGAATCACCATTCAAACGGCGGTCACTTCCTTTCAGTGGCACGATTGTAAGGTCAACATTGTGGATACTCCTGGGCATATGGATTTCTTAGCGGAGGTCTATCGCTCCCTTGCCATTCTTGACGGAGCGATTTTGGTTGTTTCTGCAAAAGACGGCGTTCAGGCGCAGACCCGTATTCTGTTTCATGCTCTGCAAGTAATGAAAATCCCAACTGTTATCTTTATTAACAAAATCGACCAGGACGGGATTGACCTGCCAGGTGTGTATCAGTCTATCCGAGATAAGCTCTCCGCAAATATGATTATTAAGCAGAACGTGCAGCTTTCCCCGGATATATCCATCATGGAAAACATGGGGCTGGAGAATTGGGATACCGTGATTGCGGACTGTGATGAATTGTTGGAGAAATATATTGCCGGAGAACCAATGGACAAAGAAGAACTTCTGCGGGAGGAAAACAGGAGAATCCAAAGCGTCTCTCTGTTTCCGGTCTATCATGGCAGTGCCAAGGTAAACTTGGGAATCCGACAACTCATTGAAGCGGTCACAGATACATTCCAATCACCCACCGGGCAGAACAGCTCTGAATTGTGCGGAACTGTGTTCAAAGTTGAGTACGCAAACCAGAGCCAACGCCTTGCCTATCTGCGGTTGTATAGCGGTACGCTTCATTTGCGGGATTCCGTAGCCTTGGCAGGGAAAGAAAAACTGAAAATTACGGAAATGCGTATCCCCTCAAAGGGTGAGATTGTCCGAACAGAGATTGCCCATGCGGGCGAGATCGTCATTGTACCCTGCGACAGTTTGCGGCTGAATGATGTGCTGGGAAACAAACTGCTGCTGCCCCGTGAAACGTGGAGCGACAATCCTCTCCCTTTGCTGCGGACAACAATTGCACCAGAGAAACCAGAACAGAGGGAACGCTTGTTAAACGCCTTGACAGAAATTGCGGATACCGACCCGCTTCTGCGCTATGAAGTAGACGCTGTGACCCATGAGATCATTCTCTCCTTTTTGGGCCGGGTACAATTGGAAATTATCTCTGATCTTCTGGTGGAAAAATATCAGCTCAACACAACTGCAAAAGAACCTACCGTCATCTATATGGAGAGGCCATTGAAAGCGGTAAGTCACACCATTCATATCGAAGTGCCGCCCAATCCATTCTGGGCGTCCATCGGGCTGTCCGTCACCCCTCTCCCCCTTGGCACCGGAGTGCAGTATGAGAGCAAAGTTTCCGTTGGATACTTGAATCAGAGTTTTCAAAACGCTGTATTGGATGGTATCCGCTACGGTCTGGAACAAGGCGTGTATGGATGGAAGGTAACGGACTGTAAAATCTGTTTTGAGTATGGGCTTTATTATAGTCCGGTCAGCACTCCCGCAGACTTTCGGTCATTGGCACCTATTGTATTGGAGCAGGTGTTGAAAAAGGCGGGGACGCAGCTATTGGAACCATATCTTTCTTTTACACTCTATGCGCCGCAGGAATATCTCTCCAGAGCTTATCATGACGCACCAAAATATTGCGCGAGTATTGAAACGACCCAGGTTAAAAACAGCGAGGTGATTTTTACTGGCGAAATCCCTGCCCGCTGTGTGCAAGAGTACCGCAATGACCTCACCTTTTATACAAACGGGAGAAGCGTTTGTTTAACAGAATTGAAGGGGTATCAAATCGCCAGCGGCGAACCAGTTTTTCAGCCACGCCGCCCAAACACCCGGATTGATAAGGTGCGCCATATGTTCAACAAAATTCTCCCATCAATGATGGACTTATAAAATCCCTTTGGAACAAAGGGCGCACTTCTATACATGGTCTGCGACCATGTATCGTGCGCTCTGCGAGGCTACGGCCCGGACTTCCGAAAGTCCGGGCCGTTTGCGTCGCTCCGCTCCGTACAAGGGGCTGCGCCCCTTGCGCCGCTTTGCGGCTATCCCTGCGCCCTCGCTGGAAAGGTACATCCGCTCTGCGTCTGCACCTTTCCAGCGAGGCTAAAACCGAATACCGTTACCCTTGACCGTTTACCCGACACAGCAGGTAGACGGTCTTTTGTTTTGCCAAGAAGGAGGTCAAACACGATGGACAAGTCACGCGAAGAATTAGAGAAAGAGTATGCTGAGGCCACCGCTAAGTTGGAGCAGTACCAGCACAGAGGCCAGCGGTATGAGAACCGCATCCGCTACTACACCCAAGGCGAAAGGAAGAAGCGAAACCACCGACTTATCACCCGTGGCGGAGCGGTGGAGAGTATCGCCCCGGAGGTGCGCGGCATGAGCGAAAGGGCCTTTTTTCTTTTGATGGAAAAGGTCTTTTCCCTGCCGGAAGTTGCCGCCCTGGTGAGCCAAGCCACTGACCAGCAGGAAAGCGGATAATTGGCCCTGTTCCATCTCCACGTTACCCAGGTCAAACGGAGCGCGGGACAGTCTGTTGTCACGTCCGCCGCCTACCGAGCCGGGGAGAAATTGTATAGCGAATACTATGGCGAGGTCAGCGACTACACCCACAAGGGCGGCGTGGTCTGCACAGACATTCTCCTGCCGCCCCAGGCCCCCAACCAGTACCAAGACCGCGCCACCCTCTGGAACGCCGTGGAGAAGGCCGAGCGCGGCAAGAAAGCCCAGCTTGCATATAGCTTTGACATTGCCTTGCAGAACGAGTTTTCATTGGAGGAAAACATCGCTCTTGCAAGGCAATTTGTTTCGGAGCAGCTTGTGGGCCGGGGCATGATTGCCGACTTTGCCATCCACCAGCCGGACAAGGAGGACGGCGGTATTCCTAACCCGCACTTTCATGTTCTCTGCCCCATCCGGCCCATTGAGCCAGACGGCAAATGGGGGTGCAAGCAGCGCCGCCGCTACCGTCTGGACGAGGACGGGAACCGCATTATGGGAGAGGACGGCAAGCCCCTCTTTGACGCTGTTCCCACTACCGACTGGGGAAGCCCGGAAACACTGGAACATTGGCGGGAGGCGTGGGCCGCTATGGTGAACGCCAAGTTTGAGGAAAAGGGGCTGACCTGCCGCATCGACCACCGCTCCTATGAGCGTCAGGGCCTTGACCTGCTGCCCACCGTCCATGAGGGCGTGGCCGTCCGCCAGATGGAGGCCAAGGGCATCCCCACCGACAAGGGCGATCTGAACCGCTGGATAAAAAAGGCCAACAACATTCTGCGGGATATTCGGAAGAAAATCGCCGGCCTGACGGATTGGATTAAGGCCATAAAAGAAGAATTGAGCAAGCCCCAGGCCCCGACCCTTGCCGCCCTGCTGACCGACTACTATGAGGGCCGGAACGCCGGAGCATGGAGCCGCAACGCCAGGATTGGAAATCTTAAAGGTTTTGCCGAGGCCATCAATTTTCTGACCGAGAGGGGCATCGCTACGCTGGAAGATTTAGAGACCCATATCGCCGCCCAGAGTGAACGAACGGAGGCCATCAACACATCCATGAAAGCGAAGCGTGACCGTCTGAACGAATTGAAGGAACTGCTTCGCCTTGTTGACCTCTACCGAGACACCAAGCCCGTCTATGACGAGTTGCAGGGTATCAAGTGGAAGGGCAAGCGGGAAAAATTCGAGAGGGAGCATGAGAACGAGTTGAGGACGTTCCACATGGCCCGCCGGAAGCTGGACAAGCACCGTTCCCCTGCTGGTAAAATCCCCGTTCATGCGTGGGAACAGGAACAGGCGAGGCTTCACCAGGAGTACACAGCCGAGTATGAGCAGTACAAGCCTATCCAAGACGATTTGCGGCGGCTTCAACAGGTGAAGCGGAACGCCGATGCTGCCATACACCAGCAGGAGCAGACCCAGCAGAAACGCCGGGAGGTGGAGCGGTGAACGGCATTCCCCGACTGACCTACCAGCAGTACCGAGCCGTCCGGCGGCTGGTGCATGACTGCTGCAATTATGACGGCGGCAACTGTCTTGCTCTTGATGACGGCTGGGAGCCTTGTGTCTGCGTCCAGAGTATCACCTATTCCCTGGTCTGTAAATGGTTCCGCGCCGCCGTCCTGCCAACAGACAAGGGGTTGTGTGCCGCCTTGCTCCACCGAGGACAGGCGCGGCCCTGTGCCGAGTGCGGGGCGATGTTCGTGCCGCGCTCCAATCGGGGCAAATACTGTGACGAGTGCGCCGCCAATGTGCGCCGGAGAAAGAAAGCTGCCAGCGAACGGGAACGCCGCAGGCGTGGACATTTAGAGGCTGAAAAGCCTTGCAATCAGGGGGCTTGTGGACAGTCCTCAAAGGGGGACTAATACATTCCCCTTCCCCCACTCCAACGTGGGCGGCAAAATGGCGCTCACGTGGATTAACTTTGATGAATGATGAAAGGAGAGCCTATGACCTACGACCCCAGCATGACGATCACCAGCACCATCCCCGCCCCGGAGGGGAGCGACAGCACCAGCAGAGAGGGCAAGGCCATCCCCCTGCCCGTGATGGCGGGCGGCAACGCTTCACCCGCCCCGGACGTACCGCCACCCGATATGGTAAAGACCGTTGGCGGTACGACCTTTGATATTTATTTCCATTTCAGCCAGACCAGCCGGGAAACCTTTACCGACAAGGTACTGCGCCTTATTCAATCCGATGTTGTAACCTCATAAAAATAATTTACTTTTTTCTCTATCCTTATTGACAAAACCCGAAAGGTAGTATCGGCGTGGAATGTGGAGAAGCCCTGTTAAAGCACGGCTACAAGCTAAAATTCTTCAACACCATCAACTTTTCCAAGAGTATGCGCTATAACCCCATGGCGTACATCCACAGTGAAAAGGATGTTCTGAAACTCGTGACCGCACTGATGACCAACACCAAAGGTGAAGGTCAGGGCGGCGACCCATTCTGGGACAAAGCGGAACGGCTTCTGCTCGTTTCGCTGATCGCATACCTCCACTACGAAGCCCCTGTCGAGGAGCAAAACTTCGCAACATTGCTGGAAATGCTAAACACTATGCAGGTGTCTGAGGACGATGAAACTTATCAGAATCCAGTTGACCTACTGTTTGAGGATCTGGGCAAGAAGAAGCCAAAATCCTTTGCCGTGCGGCAGTACAAACTTTACAAGCTAGCTGCCGGCAAAACGGCCAAGTCGATTCTTATTTCCTGCGGTGCCCGGCTCGCACCCTTCGATATTCAGGAAGTCCGGGATGCCACCATGTACGATGAGCTGGAACTGGACAAGCTGGGTGACCGGAAAACGGCGCTGTTCCTTATCATGAGCGATACGGACAGTACATTTAACTTCCTGATCTCCATGATCTACACACAGCTTTTCAATCTGCTCTGTGATAAGGCAGATGACCAATACGGCGGCAAACTGCCAGTCCATGTGCGGTGCCTGATCGATGAGTGTGCTAACATCGGTCAGATTCCGCAGCTGGAAAAGCTGGTGGCTACCATCCGCAGCCGTGAGATCTCGGCGTGTCTGGTCTTGCAGACCCGCAGCCAGCTGAAAGCCATCTACAAAGATAATGCGGATACCATCGTGGGCAACATGGACAGTCAGATATTTTTGGGCGGCAGTGAGCCTACCACCCTGAAAGATCTTGCCGAAGCACTCGGCAAGGAAACCATCGACAGCTGCAACAATTCCGATACCCGTGGCAATAGCCCAAGCTATGGCACCAACTATCAAAAACTCGGTCACGAACTTATGAGCCGGGATGAGTTGGCAGTTTTGGATGGCGGCAAGTGCATCCTGCAGCTTCGTGGTGTGCGCCCATTTTTGAGCGACAAGTACGACCTGACCCAGCACCCGAACTACAAGTACACCTCCGATTATGACCCCAAGAACGCCCTCGATATCGAGAAGTTCTTGAATCGAAAAGAAAAAATCCACCCGGATGATACCTTCATCATGGTGGATGCTGATTCACTCCCGCTCGCCTGATAAGACGAGCGGTTATTTTTTATCCATTGACCCAACAGGTACACCGGAAAATCAACCCTCGCCGTGGTTTTCGGCTTTTGCAAACGGATTTCAGGTGTGTGCAGGGTCGCTTTTTCAAAACAAGGGAGATTTTTCTATGGAATTCTTTAACAGCGCAGTGGACGTTCTGAAGACTCTGGTTGTGGCACTGGGTGCCGGTCTGGGCGTGTGGGGTGCCGTGAACCTCATGGAGGGCTACGGCGGTGATAACCCCTCGGCCAAGAGTCAGGGCATGAAGCAGCTCATGGCTGGCGGTGGTGTTGCCCTTATCGGCATCACCCTGATCCCCCTGCTGAGCGGTCTGTTCGGCTGATCTTTTCCGGGCGGCGTTTGCCGCCCCGTACATATTTACTTGCAAGCATTTCCAGCCCCTCCGTGGCAAACGGATTCTTATTATAAAGAGGAAACGCATTGCAAATCGAATATTCACCTTTATTTTGAAAGGATGGTGCTATTATGCAGATTCTGACTCACCTTATTTTTCTGCTCAACCTGCTCAAGACCCTTATCAACCATTTTTCTTGATGGGTGGTGGCGCTGAGTGGAAACTGTTCTCAAAGCAATCTCCGATTGGATCAAGTCACTGCTGACAGCGGCGATCATGTCCAATCTCTCCGGCTTGTTTGATGACGTCAACACCCAAGTGGGCAACATCGCACAGCAGGTCGGCACCAAACCATCCAATTTTGAACCGCGCGTTTTCGCTATGATCGAGGCGTTGTCCCGGAACGTAGTGCTTCCCATTGCAGGCGTGATTCTGACCTTCATCGCCTGTTATGAGTTGATCGAGATGATCACACAGCACAACAACATGGCACAATTTGAGCCTGCGCTGCTGATGAAATGGATCTTCAAAACTGCCATTTCGGTCTGGATGATTTCCAACACTTTCGATATCATCATGGCGGTGTTCGACGTGACGCAGCAGGTGGTGGCAAATTCCAGCGGCATCATCAGCGGCAACACAAGGGTCAACGATATCGGCTTGTCGATGCTGCAATCCAGCATGATGCAGATGGACGTAGGACCCCTGTTCGGGCTGTTCTTGCAGTCCTTCTTCATCGGTATCACCATGCGCATCCTGTCCATCGTGATTTTCGTCATCGTCTACGGAAGAATGATTGAGATCTACATGATGGTCAGTCTGGCTCCGGTGCCCATGGCAACATGGGGCAACCATGAGCAATCCCATGTTGGACAGAACTATCTTCGTTCTCTGTTCGCGCTGGGATTTCAAGGTTTCCTGATCCTGATCTGCGTGGCGATCTACGCTGTTCTGCTCCAGAATGTTGCAATATCCGGGGATGCCATCAACTCGATCTGGAGCATCGTGGGGTATACCGTGCTGCTCTGCTTCTCGCTGTTCAAGACCAGCTCTGTCGCCAAAACTCTGCTGGGTGCCCATTGATTCGGAGGTGAAATTTTGGCAGCTTATATTTCCGTGCCGCGCGATTTCAGCAAGGTGAAGTCCAAAGTAGCCTTCAACCTGACCGCCCGGCAGCTCGTCTGTTTTGGTGCAGCGGCAGTCGTAGGCGTGCCGCTGTTCTTTGTTCTGCGGGACACCGCTGGCAATTCCGGTGCTACCCTCGGCATGATGTCGGTGATGCTGCCCATGTTTTTTCTGGCCATGTACCAGAAGAACGGTCAGCCCGCCGAAAAGATCCTGCGGTACTACCTTCAGGCGCGTTTTATTCGTCCGAAGGTGCGTCCGTACCAGACCCGCAATTACTATGCACTGCTTATGAAGGGAGATGACACCCATGATTCCGTTTCTGAAAAAGAATAAAGACGGCAAAAAGCCGCCCAAGCCCACAGTGCCCCGCACGGCACAGGAGAGCATTCCGTTCCAGCGGATGTTTGAGGACGGCACCTGCCGTGTCCGTCCCGGCTACTACACCCGCACCATCCAGTATCAGGATATCAACTATCAGTTGGCGCAGCAGGAGGACAAGACCGCCATCTTTGAGGAATGGTGCTCTTTTCTCAACTTTTTCGACAGCTCTATCCACTTTGAACTGTCTTTCGTGAATACCGCCACCGATTCGGCAGACTTCGAGAAGTCCATCCGCATCCCGTACCAGCAGGATGGCTTTGATGATGTGCGAGCCGAGTACAGCCAGATGTTGCGGCAGCAGCTTTCCAAGGGAAACAACGGCCTGACGAAAACGAAGTTTCTGACCTACGGCATCGAGGGCGACAGCATGGCGCAGGTCAAACCTCGGTTGGAGCACATCCAGAACGACCTGATGAACAACTTTCACAGGTTGGGCGTTCTGGCAAAGCCGTTGGACGGTACGGAGCGTCTGCGGCTGATGCACGGGATGCTGAACATGGATGGAGCCAACAAGTTCCACTTCAACTGGAAAGACCTTGTGCCCAGTGGTCTGTCCGTAAAGGATGCCATTGCCCCCACTGCGCTGGCGTTTAAGAACAGCCGCACCTTTCAGATGGGCGGCATCTTCGGAGCGGTCAGCTTTCTGAATATCACGGCTTCTGACCTGAGCGACCAGTTGCTGAAGGATTTTCTGGACATGGATTCCAGCCAGATCGTTACCATGCACATCCAGTCCGTTGACCAGAACAAGGCCATCAAAACCATCAAACACACCATCACCGAACTCGACCGCAGCAAGATCGAGGAGCAGAAAAAAGCTATCCGCGCCGGATACGACATGGACGTGCTGCCGTCTGATTTGGCGACTTACGGCAGGGATGCCAAGGCACTTTTGAAGGAGCTTCAGAGCCAGAATGAGCGGATGTTCCTTGTCACTTTTCTGGTGTTGAACACCGGAAAGACCGAACAGGAACTGGAAACCAACGTGTTTCAGGCGGTCAGCATTGCGCAGAAGCACAACTGCGAATTATGCCGCCTTGATTTTCAGCAGGAGCAGGGGCTGATGAGCAGCCTGCCACTGGCAGACTGTCAGATTGAGATCCAGCGTGGTCTGACCACCAGCAGCACGGCGATTTTTGTGCCGTTTACCACACAGGAACTGTTCGACAACGGCAAAGAAAGCTTGTATTATGGCTTGAATGCTTTGTCCAACAATCTGATTATGGTTGACCGCAAAAAGCTGAAGAACCCCAACGGTCTGATTCTGGGCACCCCCGGCTCCGGCAAGTCGTTCAGCGCAAAGCGTGAAATTTGCAATGCATTCCTCGTGACAGACGATGATATTATCATCTGCGACCCGGAAGCAGAGTACGCTCCGCTGGTGGAGCGTCTGCATGGGCAGGTCATCCACATCAGCCCTGCCAGCACCCAGTATATCAACCCGATGGACATCAACAGCAACTACTCGGAGGAGGACAACCCGCTGGCTTTGAAAGCCGACTTTGTACTGTCCCTGTGCGAACTGGTGGTGGGCGGCAAGGAGGGCTTGCAGCCAGTGGAAAAGACGGTCATTGACCGCTGCGTCCATGTGATCTATCGCAAGTATTTCGAGAATCCCACCCCGGAAAATATGCCGCTGTTGGAATATCTGTACAACGCCCTGCTGACGCAAGATGAACCGGAGGCCCGCCATGTGGCGGCTGCGCTGGAAATCTACGTCAAGGGCAGTTTGAACATTTTTAACCACCACACCAACGTGGATATCAATAACCGCATTGTCTGTTTTGACATCAAGCAGCTTGGCAAGCAGTTGAAGAAACTCGGTATGCTTATCGTGCAGGATGCCGTGTGGGGGCGTGTGACCGCCAACCGCAGTGCCGGAAAATCCACCCGGTACTATGCAGACGAGTTCCATTTGCTCTTGAAGGAAGAGCAGACTGCCGCTTATTCTGTGGAGATTTGGAAGCGTTTCCGTAAGTGGGGCGGCATCCCGACAGCCCTAACGCAGAACGTCAAAGACCTGTTGGCAAGCCCCGAAGTATCAAATATTTTTGAGAATTCGGACTTCGTTTATATGCTCAATCAGGCCAACGGAGACCGACAGATCTTGGCAAAGCAGCTGAACATTTCGCCCCACCAGCTTTCCTATGTGACCCATTCCGGCGAGGGCGAAGGGCTGCTGTTCTTCGGCAACGTCATTTTGCCGTTCGTCGATCACTTCCCGAAAGACCTTGAACTCTACCGCATCCTTACGACCCGCCTTTCCGAAGTTGCGGAGGCGCAAAAGCATGAGTAAGAAACAGCCAAAGCTGAAATTCGAGGAGGAAAAGGAGCGCACGGCTACACGCTCCCCTCCGAAAAAGTCCAAAGTGGAGCAGTCGGTGCCCCAAAAGCAGAAACTGAAACAGGATGCAGACAAGGCAGCAGAAAAGGCACAGCACTTGCGTTTCGGTAAGGCCGAGATTACCCCGGATGAAGCATCCCGCATGACAAAGCAGCAGAAACGTGCTATGTATGCCGCCGCTGCCGCCCGGTCTGCGGTGCATCGGGAGATTGACCAGTACGAGGACGATAATGTGGGCATGCAGGCTTTAAGCGAGGGCGAAAAAGCCGCTGAGACTGCCCACGATATTTCCAAGAGCAGATACGCCAGAAAACTGAAAAAGAAAGCCAAGATGCAGGGCAAGAAGGGTGCCAAAACCGCAAAATCTTCCCCGCAGAAGCCGACTGCGGCACAAGATGCAGGCGCATCCTGCACCGGCGAGGGCGGCTCCAACTGGCTCTCCCGATGGCGGCAGAAACAGGACATCCGGCAGAGCTACTATGCCGCCGCCCATTCGGGCACAGCGGCGCAGACCGCAGGCGGCAAGGCGGTATCCAATGGCACCACTGCTGCGAAGTCCGGCATGGAGCAGGTCATCGACAAAGGAAGATCGGTGGTCAGCACCGCAGTCAACGGCATTGCCAATTTTGCAAAGAGCAACGCGCACGTTCTTTTGATCGTGGGCGTTTTTCTTTTGCTCCTGATGCTGGTCATGTCAGCGTTTTCGTCCTGTTCCATTCTGTTTTCCGGCACCACGCAGGTATCCGGGCAGACCATTTACACCGCAGAGGACCGGGACATCCGGGGAGCCGAAACCGACTACAAGAAGCTGGAAAAGGAACTGGATAAAAAGATCAAGCGTACCCCCACCGACCACCCCGGCTATGACGAATACCGATACCATCTGGATGCTATTGAGCACGACCCGTGGCAGTTGACTTCGTTCCTGACCACGCTCTATGACGACTACACCCGCAGCGAGGTGCAGGCAAAACTCAAGGAGACGTTTGCCAAGCAATACAAGCTGACCACATGGGTGGAAGTCCAGACCCGGTACCGCACGGTAGTGATGATCGACATTTTTACTGGCATCCCCTACACCGTGCAAGTCCCCTATGAGTATCGAATTTTTCACACAAAGCTGGTGAATAAAGGGCTGGAGGTCGTTATCCGGGAGGAACTGAACAACGACCAATGGAAACGGTATGAGATCTTTCAGGACACCTTGGGCGGCAGACCTTATCTTTTTAATGGAGGCTTGCCGCCCGGTGGCTCCGATGGCTCCGGCGCACCGGGCATCGACTATCAGGTTCCAGCGGAAGCCTTAACGGATGAGGAATTTGCCGCTATCTACAAGGAAGCCCAAAAGTATGTGGGTACGCCCTATGTGTGGGGCGGCTCTACCCCGGAAACTGGCTTTGACTGTTCAGGCTACGTTTGTTGGGTCTACAACCAGAACGGCTACAATGTAGGGCGCACCACCGCCAACGGTCTGTGGAACAAGAGCCAGCATATTTCTGAAGCCGAAGCAAAGCCCGGTGACCTTGTTTTCTTTGAAGGAACGTATGATACGCCTGGGAAAAGTCATGTGGGCATCTACCTCGGAAACGGCAAGATGGTGTCTGCCGGAGACCCCATAAAGTATGCCGATATTCATTCGTCCTACTGGCAGAAATATCTGTCCGGTTTTGGGCGACTCTCAAAATGATTGGAGGAAGAAATGAGCGAAAAACTCGATAAGCTGCGCGCTTCTCTGGAAAAAGAGAAGGAACGGCGCATCAAGATCAACAACCGCATCGAAAGTCTTGAGCGGCGGATTCAGGAAGCGGAAGCCGCCGAAGTGAACGAGATGGTTCGGACGGCAAAGGTCACGCCGGAACAGCTGGCTGCGCTGCTGCGGCAGTCTGCAAACACTACCCCGAACCCGGCTGCGCTGTCCGCAGTTGGTGCAACATTCAACAAGGAGGATTCTGATAATGAAGATGATGAATAAGGTTTGTGCGCTGGTGCTGTCGGTGGCACTGTGCGCTGGCATGGCTGCTCCTGCTTTTGCCTATGGCGGTGAGCCTGTGGAGGAAGTGGAGCAGCCTGTCCTGACTTCTACCACCGATGAAGAAGATGTAGTCACCGTGACCGATGAGGAAACCGGTGCCCTGACCCCGGAGGGCAACCTGACGCTGGTGGACGACTACCACACCAACTATTCTGATGGCAGCGGTCAGCAGTTTATCACGCTGGTGTCGAAGTCGGGTGCGACTTTCTATCTGGTGATAGACCGCAACGCCAAAGGGCAGCAGACCGTCCACTTTATGAATCTGGTGGACGAAGCGGACCTTTTGACACTGATGGAAGAGGATGCCGCCGATGCCTACACCGCTGAAAAAGAAGCAGCGGCGCAGGCGGAACAGGATAAGCTGAAAGCCGAGGAAGAAGCGAAAAAAGCCGCCGAAGAAGCGGCAGCATCCGGCGAGGAACAGCCCAAGGAAAACAAGGTCACAAAGATCGCATCCGGCTTTCTGGGTGTGGTCGTGCTGATTGCGCTGGCGGCAGGCGGCGGCTTCTACGCTTTCACAAAGCAGAAGCAGAAAAAGCAGGCCGAAAAAGAAGCCCTCGACCCCGATGCAAACTACACCGAGGACAAGGGCGATTTTGAGATCCCTACCGATGTGCCGGACGAGGACGAAACCCCGGACGAGCAGGACACTGAACCCATCTGATTTCAAGGCGGCATTTTGCCGCCGTACATATCCAAATGAAAACAGATTGGAGGGAACGCTTATTTCAATTCTAGTTGTAGCAGAAAAGCCCTCGGTTGCCATGTCCTACGCCAAAGTCCTCGGTGCCACCAACCGTCAGGACGGCTACCTTGAGGGCAACGGTTATCTGGTAAGCTGGTGCGTGGGTCATCTGGTGGAGCTTGCTCCGCCCAATATCTACGATGCCAAATACGTCAAGTGGAGCATCGCAGATCTGCCCATCCTGCCGGAAAGGTGGCAGTATCTGGTGTCTGCGTCCACCAAAAAGCAGTTTGGTATCCTGCAAAAGCTGATGGACCGCCCAGATGTGGATAGCATTGTCTGTGCAACGGATGCAGGGTAGTGCGGTTAGGTGACTCAAGAGAAAGAAAAAAGAGACCTCATCTCGTCAAAAATCAAATTTCAAAATCATTAAAGGAGCTATTCAAATGAAACGAAATCAGAATTTCGACCATAATCACTCTCAAAAACTGCTTTCCTTCCGCTACAACATAGACACCAACCGAGTGGAAGCCCGGTTCACGGATGGCTCTGCCGTCGCCAACAGGATGCCCAACTGCCTCAGAACATCCTCAACCCGCTACTTTACAGTGGGGTTGACACGGAGGATTGAGTGTCATCGTTTTTTCATGGCTACCGCCGAAAATCATTGTAACGTATTTTGTGTTACAAATTGGTCAAGCGAATGATTATGATTAAAATTCTCTTACTCGCACAATAAGTCATTTGATAAACTGGTTAAAATGCCAAATAATTTCAAATCATAGTCCAACACACAACAAATGTGGTATAATAACAATATATTTAATGCTTTAACTGTGTTTGCAAAAAGGAAAAGAAGATAAGTATGGAGATTACATGGTTGAAAAATGAAGATAATGCCATTCAATACGTCTATGCCTCTGCTGTTCCCCAAAAAATACCATTAGACATTTTTAAAGAAATTGTTCAGAGCAGTAAAGAAAACTGTCTACCTGAATTTTATGTGATATCTGAACAGGGAAAGTATATCGGATATATTTTATTATTGGCCGATAAAAAAGAAGACATCCCTAAACCTTTTACATTTCTTGCATGTCATAATGGCGATACTCTGCCAAAAGAAACTCACAAAAAAATATTGGAATTTATCGGCAAACGGTGTCGTGTAAACAACTGGAATAAACTCGCTTGGTTGGCCGAACAAGAAATCCAGCAATTGTGATATCATCGTTTTTTAAGCTATCTCTCTATAAAAACTCCTTAAAGACATAAAGGCAAACTTGAATAAATAAATTTATCTAAAAGCCCCACCTACAATAGATATTCCAAATCGAAGAATCTACTGCAGGTGGGGCTTGTTCTATGTGATAAGCTATTTTGTAAAAATCAAATACGTAGATTATATGGCAGAATCATTTGGTGACACTGAAAGCTAATGTTGCGCCATCAACGACACTATACATATCGCCGTTAGCCGCAGTAGCAATTCCAGTAAACTCAACCTCCCATTTTCCTTTAGAGAGTCCATATTTTACATCTTCCGTACCGATTGTGCCGTATGCAGAAATGGCATGATCAAAGGTTCCAAAGGGTGTACCAAGTTTATTGAAATGCAGGTTACCTTCAAAGGAAACAATTACTGCACCCGGAACGGTAATCGTCCATTGGATATACCCTTCAGACAGATAATCAAGTGTACATGAACCAGCATCGCCCCAGAAGGTTTCGCGAGAAATTGGGACAAGTTTGAATGTTGCAGAGTTTACAGTTGTTCCTTTATCAATTTCGATACTAGATTTTTTGGAAGAAAGTGCTACAACGCCTGGTTCAACTGCAACAGCAGCAGGCATCAAAACTGTGTTGAAAACAACCAACGCAGCACTCGTTCCAGCCATTTTAAGGAATTCATTTCGGGTCATCTTTTTCATGTCGATTTGCTCCTTATATTTTATTGACTGTTACAAGTCACCCAGCTACAATTTGGATTCTTTTTCGCTTAATTCTGCACTGGAATCACCTCTTACAAAATTTTAGTATATTGGCATCATCGTGATCAAAAGCAATATCACTAACAGCCACCTCATCACACTATAAAGCCGCAAATTTTCAACTCAGGTGTATGCTCATCGGCAAATAAATGTGAACCATACGAATGCCGCTGTTAAACAACCTGCCAAAACCACTAAAATACAACTTGCCAACTTTGGCTCAATAGCAACTTTTTGATTTTCGCACAGCGCAAATTTCTGAAGTTCCTGAAATGTTGTTTGATTGACATTGCCGTGTATTGCTTTCCATGCAACGAAATGATTTGTAATCAGAAGATAATCTGAAACGATTCCTACAAAAACAATGGCAAAAAATGCTGCGGAAAAGAACCACATTCCATCGCATTGATTCACCGTCAGGATATCCTGAAGGCTTGCTGGCTTCAATGCCCATAAAGCCACAACATATAGCAATACTTCGCAGAAATCTCTTTGGAGTGGCCCTTTTTGCTTAAAGAATCCCATTACATGTTCTCCCTGTTCTTTGAAGTCACTATCAGCCACCAATGGCCTGATAATAATCCGTTTTAGACCGAATCAAAGAGCCATTTGACTTATATTCCTTGACAGTTTGATGATAGCAATGTGTATAGTAGCTATTGTCATAGGAAAATAGGACTTCATACGTAATAGAAGATATTGTCACTTTATAGCAGTCCGAGGACATACTCTGAAGCATCTGATCGAAAATAAACGATGCTGTAGAAGAAATAACTGCTGCTGGTGTGCTTCCCCATGCAGTTGCTAAAATACTGGCTACATCAGATGCTTTTTTGCATTTACGCAAATCACTAGCATAAACCGTATCGGTTGCACTTGTGCCAACATAGCGGTGCTTGAACTGCGACCCTGTCACCTCGCTTCCAGTGAGTGCAGGAATTTGTGCCAGCTGTCCGTTTTTGTAATTTTGCTGATCTTGATAAATTTCATAGAACAAGCTATAGTCACTTCTTGCAGTTGATGTTGTTGATTCACCAGATGCACCTACAACAACAATGTCCATCACATCATTAGGATGCACCGTACGCGTAATTCGTGTGATACCTCCATCACGAATTGTAAGCTGTTCAACAACATCTTTTCCATTCATCGAGTACGAAACAGAATAATTTGATCCTGTCAAAAGAGATTCGCTATTGCCATGATTTGTTGAATCTGCAAAGGCAATGGGCATAATGGAAGCAACACAAAGCAGCACCGCTAACACGCAGGAAATATAACGCAAATATGTTTTTGTTTTCATTTTGTTTTTTCCTTTCATGCATTCCTATAGAACAACGGACTCTCATCTGTGCATCGGAAACACCTCCGAAGTACATTGATTATCGATGCTCTCACTTTTTCAAGAGATATTTTCCAAATGCAAGGACGCCTAGAATATAGAAAAGCTGACGAACAATCAACATAATGAATGAAAGCAGCTCCAACATAATCGAACAGTTCCTTTTAGAAAATTATCAAGAAATATATCCCGTAAGAGTATCGCTATCTTACCTTTCATATGAATTTCAGTCATGCTCAAGCGATTCCGGGACATCCGGCTGATATGCCGTAAAGCCACAGGTGCTGTTCACGCTCAAGACTGCGAGAGCCATTGCCATAATGCAAGTGACCTTGCTCAAGAGCAACATAATCTTTTTCATTTCTGTTACCTCCGTTTGATATTTTTTAGAGCATTCATCTTCTGAAAACACATGAACGCCCTCGTACCTTAGGATATCTTCGCTTGTTTCTGAAAAAACGGAATGATTGCAAAAATCACTAAAACCCATTTTGAAATGTAGTATACCGTTATACTGCGGGTGTCCGGAAGCACATTGAAAATGGCAAACAGGAAATCTATTGACGAAAGAACAGATGCGACCATCTTATAGCTTAACCGCTTCTTTTTGCCTAAAGGCTTATTCGTTGCTTCTATCGGAGAGAAAAAGATAGCGATGCCCATAAGAGCTGCTGTTGTCAGGATACGAAAAAGGTGATTGGCTGCAATTACTTTACTCAGCAAAATGCAGATAAGTGCCAGTCCGGTAAATGCCAGATAGCATCTGGTGTGCGACGTTGCATGATAGCCACCAATGTAGATTCTCTGAGGGATAAAGCCGATCAAGAATGAAAGCGAGTACCGAACATCACCACATATAATTGAGATGAGGATGACAAGCAGAATGCTCACAACAGATGATATGAGCAACTCGTACCCATAGACATACGCATCCGCTTTTGATTCGTCTACCACTTTTTGTTCGCAGAAAAGACGGACTAATTTCTGAGACAGCGTGCGTTCCCACATTGCAGTTGCGCCACCTTATCTTCTGATTTTTG